>ERZ773212.164-NODE-164-length-35517-cov-4.077040_pt1 | contig 35517 bp, 33 predicted proteins | sample MGYA00581005_ERZ773212 | MGnify/ENA primary metagenome ERZ773212 (study PRJEB29015, sample SAMEA2738154) | human oral metagenome | biome: human oral; feature: human-associated habitat; material: saliva | place: China | collected 2196 ... | reverse complement strand
TCCCGCTCTCTAGCGTCTTGCGGCCAGCGCTCTGGCGGAAAACCATGATCTGCCAGCCAGCCTACATACAAATCAAGCCCCTTCCAGCCCCTTGAACTTGAAACGTCTTCGAGCATCTCGGCCACCCGGCCGCTAATTGCGCATTCAAACTCACTAGCCACTTCCTCAGGTAAGGCTAATTCGGCACTCAGTAGTCTAGCCACATCTTCTTCACGTTTGTCATAGTCAACGTCACCATCATTAAGAGAATGCATTGAGTCAATCTGCTCCTGCATAGCATGACGCGCACTAGCTGTAAGTTTTGGCATGTGCTTATAATGTTTCCTGAAGAGCATCGTAACTATGTCTTGTACTAAAAGCGACAAAAATTCATCATAATCTCCAGATTCCAGATCAAGCCTATTATCGTTCGCTGTCAGTTCTCGTATATTAGGCATCAACTCCTCTATTGATTCGTAATTGCCACTGGCAATGGCACTTGCAAAATCAGGATAGCTATTCGGTACAAAATTGTTACCAGAACCGCTAGTATCAATGCGAAAAGTCCAATTATTCTCAATCTTTTCAATTATCTGCAGAGTTTTCTCATCAAGTTTTTCCTCGCTAGCATCAGGATAATCAACGCCAGCTCTGTCGCTGCTGCTCGGCTGCATAGTTTCGGCGCCGCGATTAGTACCGCGGTCAGCGCGTAAACCTTTAGTAACCAGCCTAGTCACAGCACTCCCGAATCTTCGCAGGGCACTTTCTTCTCTAGTAGTTTCAGGTCCCGGCGAGCGGAGCTTTTCGCCGTTGGTGGTAGTCGTTTCAGTCATGTTTATTTATCTTATTCCTCTTTTATCATAGCACAATATAGTAAAAATGTCAACAAAAGCAACCTTCCGCCTCGCGCGACCAAATCAAAACGCTCGCTTTTAGGCGGGCGTTTTGATTTGCCGGTTAACCTATATTTTTATTATTTTGTTTTATCCCAACCACGTTTTACATAATCAACCACTTTGTCTACTTCTTCCACTGCGTGTTCACCTGTAAAAACATTTCCTATCTCACCGCTATCTTCGTATCCCTTTGCACCAGATTTTGGTTTTACTCTAAAGCTCCATTTATCATCGCCGCCAGTAAGAGCATTATGCTTTAACGTTTCAGGCGTCAGCTCGCCGTCTTCATTAGCGTCGTAAAGCGACGAAATCTCGCTGATGCTAACATCAACTCTTTTCATGAACTCATCAACCTCGTCTCTGGTTAATTTGCCGTCAGCTACTAGATTATTGTAATCTTGAGGGTTATTAGATTTAAACGTAAATTTTGTCTCTGATGTTTTTCCTTTATCATACACACTTCTGTTGACATTATTCTCTACATTGATTGCGACATATGTACCTGGATTCTCAGTCTCACCAGTCATCGGATTTGGAATAGGTTCATTTATGTTATACGTAAAAAAAGTCCACAGAATTGTCTTGTCTATCGCTATAACTAGAATAGCTGCCGTCCCTGCTAGTATAGCGAGGATCTTCTCCTTCAAATTCACTAATTTTACCCGAAACAACCTCGGCTGCTATACTTGTTGCTTCGCGCATTTGCTCATCGCTCATCGCAGGCTTATGTGCTTCATGCCAAATACCAACGATTATCTAGCCATTACAATCCTTGAATACCCTGCTAGCAAAGTTTAATACTTTCACCCTCTAGTTTTGTGGTCAAAATCACAATTATGCTATGATACTAGAATGCATATCGCTATCCAGGGCCAAGCTGGCTCTTTCCACGACCAGGCCGCCCGCCAATGGTACGGCGCTAGTGCCAAACTCATCCCCTGTACAACGTTTAGCGAAGTTTTCGCCGCCTACGACGACGGTAGCGCCGACGCGATCGTTACAGCGGTCGAAAACACCCTATTTGGCAGCATTAACGAAGTTTACCGTTATATCGAGGAATGCAGCGCACCGATCATTGGCGAGATCAAGCTACCTGTCGAGCAAATGCTAATTGGTCTACCAGACGCCAAAATCAGCGATATCACTGAGGTTTATTCTCACCCGGTAGCTCTTTCTCAATGCCGCCGTTTCTTGCAGGAACACCTACCGCAAGCAACACCAATTGAGTTCTTCGATACCGCTGGTGCCGTCGAATTTATTAAGCAAAACGGCTCCCGGCACTGCGCCGCTATCGCCAGCCAGACTGCCGCCGAATTATATAATTTGCCAATACTACAGCGTTCCATCCATGACAATCCCGATAATATCACCCGCTTTTTGGTAATTGAACCGTCTAATGCGCCTGCTGATGCTAATCGTGCTTCTCTGGTCATCACCACCGACCATCAGCCTGGCGCCCTCGTCGAGGTATTACAAATATTCGCCAAACGCCATATCAATCTCGCCAAATTACAATCGCAGCCAATCGTCGGTCAGCCTTGGAAATATAAGTTTTTTATTGTCGTCGACTGTGCTGGACAACCGCTTTATCAAGCTATCCGCGACATCGAGCACAGCAACCACGAGGTTACTATCCTCGGCGAATATGTTGGCGCCTAGTAATCCTAGAAATCGCCGCCAGCGCTAATCTCGTCCACACTAGATATCAATACCTCGCGCGGCCGCGAACCATCCGCTGGCCCGATAATACCTTGCTCTTCCATTTCTTCAATAATCCGCGCTGCTCGCGAGTAGCCGATTCGTAGCTTGCGCTGCAATAACGACGTCGAGGCTTTGCGCATCTGCACTACCACTTGCACTGCATCTTTGAACATATCGTCGCCACTATTACCACCGAAGTCCATTACTACGCCGCCCTTACCGTTTAGCTGCACTGGCTGGCTAATAATCTCATCATTATACTGCGGCGGCGCCTGCATCCGCAGCTGATCAGTAATTTTGTTCACTTCGCTATCCATCACCCAAGCGCCCTGAATACGCTTCGGTTTCGGCATGCTAGCAGTTTTAATCAGCATATCACCTTGGCCCAGCAATTTCTCGGCGCCAGCCTGGTCGAGAATTGTCTGGCTATCGGTCTGGCTGGCCACTGTAAAGGCAATTCGCGCCGGCACATTTGCCTTGATGAGACCGGTAATCACATCAACGCTCGGACGCTGCGTCGCTAGCACCAGATGAATACCAACCGCCCGCGCCTTCTGCGCCAAACGAACAATTAAGCCCTCGACATCGCGCTTAGCTACCATCATCAGATCGGCCATCTCGTCAATCACAATCACGATATACGGCATGGTGCCTTCATCAACTTGCTGTACATTACCCTTTTCATCGGCAACGCCGATTTTCTTGCCTTTTGCTTTAGCGCGCTCATTGTAAGTTTTGATATCGCGTACCCGCTCTTCGGCCAGCAAGCTATAACGGCGTTCCATCTCATTAACCGCCCACTTCAGTGCGCTCATTGTCTTTTCTGGCTCGACAATCACCGGCGTTAATAAGTGCGGTATATCTTGATACGGTGCCATCTCGACCTGCTTCGGGTCGACAAGAATTAACTTCATGTCGCTCGGCGCGTTACGATACAGCAAGCTGCTTAGCAGCGTATTAATCATCACCGATTTACCCGATCCAGTTTGACCAGCCACTAGCAAGTGCGGCATTTTGTTAAGCTCCCCGACAAACGGCAGTCCTGAAATATCTTTACCAATTGCAAAACTCAGCGGCTCTTTGCGGCGGCGCCACTCAGCGCTTTCGAGAATTGAACGGATACGCACGTCAGCCGCTTTCTTGTTCGGTACTTCAATACCGACAGCCTTTTTGCCTGGAATCGGCGCCTCCATGCGCAAGCTCGACGCCGCCAAATTCAGCGCAATATTGGTTTCTAGCGCCGTAATCTTGCTCAACTTGATACCCGCCGGCGGCCGCAGCGTATACTGAGTCACTTTCGGGCCGATGTTGGCGCCTTCCATATCGACGTTGATATTAAATTCGCGTAAAGTATCCTGGATAATGCGCGCATTCTGCTTGATATCGCCCGCATCAGCCGGCGCTTCCTTCTTCTCTAGCAAGTCAAGGCTCGGAAATTGCCAGTTCGGGTCGCTAACCGCCAGCATCGCCATTTTGTCGTCGCGATCGGCTTCGGCTTTTTTAGCTTGCGGTTTGATTTTAAGCTTGGCACTTTGCTTGCTGTCATCTTGTGATACTGTTGGTACGCCTTCATTAAGCTTGAAATCGTCCATCTTGCCGTGATCATCTTCGGCAGCTTTGCGCATAACCTGGACATTAGCTTCGTTCTCTGCCTTTTCGTTGCTGGCTACTGCCGTCTTGAACATTGCTGCAATATCGCTAAACCGCAGTTGCAACACAAACAATAGCGTAATCGCAATCAGCAAAATATAAATAAAAACACCGACTGGTATATTAACCAGCGACAAGACGACCGAATTCAAACCATCGCCGACAACACCGCCAGTCGACGGCGCACCCTTTTCACGAAACAGCCCGAATAAGCCGCTGAACCAAATAACTATCAAAATTGAGGCAAATTTCATGACTGCTGGCAATCGATTGTTCTCGGCGCCAAATATTCTAACAGCTACATACAAACCGACAACTGGCACTATATAAACCGCCCAGCCAATCGTTCGCTTAGACACTTCTAGCATTTGATTAAGCAATGGACCGCCCGCACCGAACCACGATACCACCAGCAATGCCGATAGCGCCATCAATAGCACCGCCGCAACTTGCGGCCAAAACCCAGAGGGTACTTCATGCTGCGGTGCTGGTGCTTTCGCTGCTTTGCTAGCGCGTGCTGTACGAGTTGTTTTAGTCGATTTTCGAGTTCGCGTCGTCTTTTTCTTTGCCATAACCGTTACCTATTGTACTCTGTTTATATCTAAAAGGGTATACTACTATTGTAGCATAAATTACTACAAAAAGCAATAGCGCTATCTGTTAGTACGAGCGGCTATCTGAGGAATCTAACTTTCTATAAATAGTCGCCCAGTCTAGACCAAGAGTATAAACTTTACCTGTTCCTACGACCTGCGCGCCAACCAATACTGCTGCTGTCGAATCCGCACCATAAGTCTCTGATAAATAATCAAGTACACTCAAGCCGCTTGGATAGCGCAAATCTGGAAAATATTGGCGCAGTTCTGCGATACTTCCTTTGACAAGCTCAGCTTTCTCTCTGCTAGACTCAAGGTTTACCATTGAACTCAATACATAGCCATCTTGCCGCAATGATTCCGCACAAGATTCAAACCACTCAACAACCCTTTCTACATCACCTCCAGACACTCTCTCAATACCAGCTACCCTAGCAGCCTCTTTTTTACGTTTTTCTTCGTTCGCTTGATTTGTCTTAGCGTCATCAAGCAGTCGTTTTAACTGTTTTCTCTGCTCTTCCTCTGTTGACCCAAAAAAACTATTGCTTTCTTGAGCTTTTCTTTCATATTTATAATTATTTCCAAATACAATAGAACCTTTAATGTTTCCTTCATTAAAACCAAGAGCTTCCAATATAGCCAGTCTTTCTAAAACCGAGTTTCCTAGCTGAAGAGATTTATACAGAAAGCTATCCTCAGACAGCTTACCATTAAGCACTCGACTTTCTATCCCATATTTTACCCATCCGGATCTTTCTGTATATCTTGCTAGTTTACTTTCCCTATCTTCTAGAGGTATTTTTCCTAATCTAATCCCTTTGTCTACGAGTTCTTCCGCTGCCCGCTTTTTACTGTCTTCAACGTCTAATTTTACTAGTAAACCTGCCAGTTCCAACGCCTCTTCATATCCAGGTTTTGCCCGTAATTCGGCTGCTTTATCAAAAGCATCTAGCGCCTCCCGCGCTTGTGGATTGAGCTGTTCTCTTGACGGAAATATAGGCCAGGCGTCCGGACGAGATTTTTCAAAATAGACTCTAACTTTTGGATTTGGAGTAGACCACGGTTCGATTGCGACTAGTCCCAGACAAACACTAATGCCTGCTAACGGTGTTAACAAAGATGGAGGGGTAGATTCAATATTTTTCATGTCTTGCTCATAAATAAAGATAGTTAATATATCAATTTTATGTTACAACATCTAATTTTATCCAGGAGGCCTCACACGCATATCTGTTAGTACGAGCGGCTGTCTGAGCGGTCGCGCGGCACTACTGTCTCGGTATCAGGGGTCTGTTTGCGCGGGAAACGCTTGCCTGACGGCTGCGGCATCAACGGCTGGCCAGCAGATCTAGCTTGCGGGGCGCGGCCGTGTGCTTTCGCTGCACCGCCAACTTCATTAACTACTGGAATGACAATCGGCGTTCGTCGCGTCTGATCATACAAAATATGCGTTACTTCGTCTTTGATTTCTTTTTTGACCACCTCTATATCATATTTACCAGAGAAACTACGCGCCGCTTTCTGCTTGAGATATTGGCGGATCATTCCCATTAGCTCTTCATTATCGCGCATATAAATAAACCCGCGGCTGATAATATCTGGGCTAGTCAAGAGCCGCCCCGTACCGCGCTGAACCGTCAATATGACTATAAATATACCTTCTTGACTCATGTGTATACGGTCTTTGAGCACCACTTCGCTGACTACCGCACCGGCATCATCATACATCGTACCGCCAGAGTGAACAATGCGGCCAATTTTATGCGCGCCATCGCTAGTAAACTCAATGATATCGCCTGGATCACAAACAAATATATTTTGCCGCGGAATACCGCATTCTTTCTCGGCTAAGCGTGCATTGTGTACTAACATATGAAACTCGCCGTGATTAGGCAGATAATACTTCGGTTTGACCGCATTAATCACCCGCACGTGGTCATCGTAATAGCCGTGACCCGATAGGTGCAGCGGCCCGATACCAGTTAGGTGTGTTTTGCCATTTTGAATAATCTCGCCACCCTCGCGCATCAGGCCATCGACCGTCCGCACCACATATTTTTCATTGCCAGGGATCGGGTTCGAGCTCAAGACCACTACGTCCGAGCCCTTAATCTTAACGTATTTGTGGGCGCCAGTCGCCATCCGGTTAAGTACCGCATTGAACTCGCCTTGGCTGCCAGTACAGACGATTGTTATCTTGTTATCAGGCAATTTAATCAAATCTTCCATCTTAACGACGGTATCTTTCGGCACTTTAATCACGCCCGAACGCAACGCCACCTCTAGGTTCTGAATCATACTAAAGCCAGCGAACGCCACTTTGCGGTCATGCTTTTTCGCTTCCTCGAGAAGTAGCTGAATTCGATGCAATTGGCTAGAAAAGCTACTGACAATAATCCGGCTCTTCGACCACTTATCCATCACCTCGCCCATACTGTGCTGAATATCGAATTCACCGTGCGTATGCGTACCGTCGCTTTCACAGTTAGTCGACTCGTTCATAAACAGCAAAAAGCCTTCTTTTTCGGCAATTTCGTTAATCCGGTTGAAATCGAATTTCTTGCCATCGACCGGATTTTCTTCAATACGCCAGTCGCCGCTCGAGAGGATATTACCAACTGGCGTGCGCACTACCACGGCTGCCGCATCCGGAATCGAGTGATTGACACGTACTAGTTCAATACTAAATGAATCACAAAGTTGTACAGTATCATGATTTTCTGGATTTAATTCATGGTATTCTGGCGTGAAAGTGCCATCTGTCTCTTCCATCGTCCGCTGCAGCATGCCAAGCGTGAACTTCGTGCCATAAACTGGTGCTGGCAATTTCGGGATGATATGCCGGAATGCACCAATGTGGTCGAGATGGCCGTGCGTAAAGACGTGCGCTCGAATCCGATGCTTATTTTCTTCCAGCCACTGAGTATCAGGAATTATATAATTTATACCCGGATAATCGCTGCCTGGGAACAAGAACCCCATATCAATGACGATGATATCGTTGTCGTATTCAATCGCCGTCATGTTCTTGCCGATACCCATCTCGCCAACACCGCCAATCGGAATCACCTTCAGTGTTGGCCGCGGCGCCCGCGGACGTTTCGGCTGGTCCTTCAAGCTAAATTGCTTGCCGCCATAGCCGTTATATACCGACTTGTTGACCGGCACATTAATCAGATGTTGACTAGCCTGCGCATTCACGCCCTCTGACACCCGACGCTGTGCCCGAAAGACTTCGCCTTTACGCGTAGTTGTCGCGTTCAGCACTGTATTAGTTGATTTTTGTTTAGCCTGCAAAGGGCGCTTACTCGTGTCATCGCCTTTTGGGTTTGCCAGTCGCCGCTGACCCATATTGTTATACTCCTTTTTTATTACAATAATCTAAAAACCAGGTAGAGAGGTGTTATTTTACTCGCTAGAAATCCCTCTCGTTAGTAGCTTTATTTTAGCAAACTGCCCGTATTTTGTCAAAAATGACCCTACACCAACCAAAATGCCAGCGCCGTTTCCCCAAAGACGCTGGCATTTTCTAAAAGCTTCAAAGAGGATTAATCGTCGCCATCCACCGAAGTATGAGCAAACTTACGCTTGCCGCGGTAGATGAAGAAGCCGATCATCAGCAGATTAGCCGCCAGCAAGAAGCCCGCTAGCACCCACATGCTATCGCTATAGAACGAACTGCCTAAGCCTCCCGAAATAGCCTGACGCAACGCCCGAATAGAATAAGTCATCGGCACCAGCGGATTGACCGCTTGGAAAAAGTCGTTGGCTGTTTGAATCGGGAACGTCCCCTCGCTTGACCCCAGCTGCAATACTAATAGTACCATCGCTAGGAAGCGTCCTGGATTGTCCAGCACAATTACCAGGAGCGACACGATTGACATATAGACAAACGACGTCAAATAAATCGCCCCGATGAAATTCACTGGATGGTCTGGCACTAGACCCAGGCAGTAAACCATGATCAGCATCAAAATTGTTGCCTGAACGAAAGCCGCCATACCAGTAACCGAAGCTTTAGCCAGCCACCAGCGAAAGGCGTTTTCTTGTTCGGCAAAAGTTTTGCGGATTGGATAAATAATATTCAGAGCAATCGCCCCGACAAACAAGCTCAGCGACAATACGTACGGCGCCAGCGCGTAGCCGTAGTTTGGCACGTCACCCTGCTTGGTCGTTTCCGACTTCACTGGATTAGCCATTTGCTGCTGGGTGGCTGCGCCAGTTGGTTGTATTTTGAGTTGCCGGGAAGCATCCGCTAGCTTCGTAGCCAGAGTATCCACGCCGCCCGCCAATTGCGAGGTGCCATTCGTTAATACACCAGAGCGGCTATCTAACAGTCGCGCGCCGTTCGCTAACTGTTGGCTGCCAGTTTGCGCTTGCGCCAGACCGTTTATTAGCGATGTCGAGCCGGCCAGCAACTGATTATTTGCTGCTCTTACGCTGTTATAACCATTAAGAGCAGTGATTGCATTCGGCGCCAGCTGGTTAACTCCATTGGTCAGCGTCGAAACGCCGGTTTGCAATTGCGCTTGCTGTGTTGACAAACTTTTAGTAAGTATCTGTAAATCTTTAAGTAGTGCGGCCGCTTTAATACTGATCGTTTGCGTTTTATTAAGCGCCTGAGAAAGCTGGCTAATTTGCGGCAAAGTTATGGTTGTCGAACCGCCAGAATTTGCCGCATTAGCTCCCAGTGCTTGCAGCGTCCCGCCCGCCGCCGCTAAGTCCGCCAAAGACGCTTGCATTGTTTGCGCCAAAGCTTGCGCCTCACTCTGCACCTTATTCTGCTGACTGACGAGCATTGGCGATGGATTATGGACGCTGGTATTTAATTGATTAAGGCCTGCCTGCAACTGTTTCATACCGTTTGTTAACTGCGCAACTTGCGATTCGCTTGGCAAACCGTTCGACAATCGTCCCAAACCTGCCTGCAATTGGCGCGATCCATCGCCGAGCCGCGCTAAGCCATTAGCCATCGCCCGCTGATTTACCGCCAATTGCTGAACGCCGCTAGCGTAAGTTTGCGCGCCAGCTTGCAGCTGCGTCAAACCGCCGTGCAGTTTAGCTGCGCCGCTCGCAGCTGTTTCCAGACCATCACCGAGCTTACCGATATTTTCCAACACGCCCTTAGCATACGCTTGAGTAATTTGCTCGGCCACCGACGTTTTGACTTTCTCAGCCGCTTGATTACTGACCAGCGAACCAATATAGTTCTTGGCTGGCGTAGTCGTGTAGCGAATCACCGCCTGCTGCGGCCGGCTATTAGTAATCGACGCCGCTTTTGCTGAAAAATCTGTCGGAACGGTCACCACCGCATAGAAATGCCCGCTATTGACCCCGTCATCAGCCTGCTGTTTATTTACAAACTCCCAGCCCAAATCATGATTACTTTTGAGTTTTTGCTCAACCGATTGCCCGATATTGACCGTTTGACCGTTCAGCTGCGCACCTTTGTCCTCATTGACAAATGCCACCGGCAAGTTTTTCACCTGCCCATATGGATCCCAAATTGAACCCAAGAAAAAACCGCTGTACATAATCGGAATAAACGAAATAACCGCCATCGATAGCAGTAATATTTTGTTTTTACAGAGGTGCTGCCACTCAGCTCGCACCATATTGACGCGGCGCCTGCTTGACAGCCGCTTTAGTTTTTCAACCATACATTACCTCCTTGACAACGTCTGCTAACGTTACCGTCTTTAGATATTCGCCCCACTTCTCTTGCGCCTCGGAAAAGACTTTTTCAATCATAGTCATGCCAATTTCCACCTGGCGAGGCCGCGACGCAAACACTCTTTCGACAATTCCTTGAGGCTGAAAAAACGGCGCTTCGCCTTCAATCGCCAACACCACATCGTGCAGCGTCACTTGGCCCATTTCCCGCGCTAAAATGAAACCGCCGCCAGCGCCCTGCGTCGAAGTAATCAACCGTGCTACCACCAGCTTGCGGCTAATTTTCTTCAGGTACGTCGGCGAAACTGCCATCTTTTCCGCCAAAGCGTCATTGGTCATCGGCGCCTTTCGCTGTGGATCAGCTAAAATTGCCATAATGCAGCATGCTTGTTCAACAGCCCCCGATAGTTTCATAAAGTCCTTTCATGAATTAGATATAGTGGATATCGATTATCCACTATACTACGGTTGCTTAATTTTGGCAAGAGTTTAATAAACGAATTGGGGATAAGCCCTGGCTTTTAAGCAGCTATCTATAGGTTGCCAGCGTGTCAACCTTACGATTCAGGATTATTCTGCTGCACAAACGCCGCCGCCCGCATAAAATCGTCAATTAGCGTCTGGCGCATACCGCCATTATATAGCGCTGCTGCTGGATGATATAGCGGAATCACTACAAATTCCAATTCATGCAAGCGCACCCGCCGCGGCCGTCCGTGGTCCTGGCTGATCCGCAGCCCAGGGATAAAACCACCGCCGCTGTGCCGCCCCAATGTCAGCACTGCTTTTGGCTGAATAATTTCTAATTGCCGCATCAAATACGGCCAAAATTGGCGCTTCTCTTCTGGCAGCGGATCGCGGTTATTCGGCGGCCGATACTTCACAATGTTGGTAATATAGACGTCCGGGCGCTGCAAACCAGCTGCCGCCAGCATCTCGTCGAGGAATTTCCCCGCCGCGCCGACAAACGGCTTGCCCTGCAAATCCTCGTTCTTTCCCGGCGCCTCGCCGATAAACACGATATCAGCATCAGCATTGCCATCGCCCATCACCAGCTGCGTCGCTTGAGCCGCCAATTCCGAACAAATCCCAGCTTCGACAATTTCCGCCGCTAATGCGTCTAATTCAGCTTGCTTATCCATAATTACATTTTACCAAAATAGTACCCTCTGCTGATACAGAGGGTACTACCGGCGCGGCGAATATTAACGCAGCGCAGTTAATTTTTGATTGACAACGCTTGAAAAGTCGTTGTAGTACCGATCCATTCCGCTATCGGTAACTTTACGGCTAGCGTTAGTAATTAACGTATAGCCAGTAGTCGACGGCTCTATTGGACGGCGCGGCCGAGCGCTGAAATTGCCGCTGGTATAGGCTCTAGCGTATTCGACATAGTATTTCTTCAGCGAGGTGTAGTAATCGCTCCATTCTTTACCGAAATTAGCCACATTGCTATTATTTGATTTGCTCAGTTTCTGCATCAAGGATGTGCAATCGCCGTATTTTTGACTGATTTCCTTATCAACTTCATCTGGTTTCTTGCTTATATGGCCAAGATAAAATACGTTATCGCATTTTTTTCTGACCTCGCTATAAACCTCTACGTACTGCGACAAGCCTTCCATTTCGGGTTTAGCGACGTCGTAAGCTTTCTTGTATTTGTCGTAAGCTTCTTTGACATCTTTATCGTGCATAATCTTAGATTTCGACAATTTGTCGTTTAACTCGTCGCGACTCTTGATAGCGCTATTAACCGTTTCTTTGTAGGCTTCTGGATTGCGCACAGACGAATACTGCAAACTGTTCAATTTCGAGCTTTCATCATTCATCCACGAAACAGCTTGACGGTAATCTTCTTTGCTCGGCCCCATATTGAGCAGCAAAACAACCACTATTACGATAATCAGCAGTAAAAATCCAACAGAGCCGCCAATTATTCCCCACAAAGCCCCCTTGCTAAGACCTTTTTTAACCGGCATTTGCGGCGGCATTGCTGGCTGCTGTTGCATAAGCGGCGCGGACATTGGAGCTGGCTGCGGCGCAGGCGGCATTGGCTGTGGCGATTCAGGTGGTTGCGGTTGATTGTTCATAGACTTCCCCTCTTTTATAAGTGTATCTCTATTAAGTATAGCAAAATTTAAGCTGTTCCGTATAGTATTCGTTTACGTAGAAATATTATCGCTGTTCAATTCCCTTCATTGTCAAGCTTAGGCGCCCGCGGTTATCAATTTCTGTTAGCTTAACACGTACCGTTTGGCCCTCTTTCAAGACATCAGTTACTTTGCCGACTCGTTTATCCGATAGTTGTGAAATATGCAACATACCGTCAATTCCCGGCAGAATATTCACGAACGCTCCGAAGTCCTTGATGCTGACGACTTTGCCTTCGTAGATTTTGCCAACCTCTGGCTCTTCGACCAGGCTTTTAATCCAGTTCAGGGCTTTCTCGATCGACTCGCCGTTCGGGCTGGCGATGGTAATCAAGCCGTCTTCCTTAATATCAACCTCAGCACCAGTCTCGCTAGTAATCTTGTTAATCACCTCGCCGCCTTTACCGATCACGGCGCCGATTTTATCTGGATCAATTTTTAGCTTTTCAATCCGCGGCGCGTACGGGCTAAGTGCTTCGCGCGGCGCTGGCAGCACACTCAACATATGCTGTAAAATATGCGCCCGGCCCGCCTTACTCTGCTCAATCGCTTGGCGCAGCACTGTCACCGGCAAACCATGCACTTTCATATCCATCTGCAGCGCCGTGATACCCTTGGCTGTACCGGTCACCTTGAAATCCATATCGCCGGCAAAATCCTCAGCATCGGCAATATCGCTCAGTACGTACGGCGTATCACCGTCCATCATCAGACCCATGGCAATGCCGCTAACCGGCGCCGAGAGAGGCACACCAGCATCCATCAACGCCAGACAGCTCGAACAGGTCGCTGCCATCGATGTTGAACCATTCTGGCTCATGATTTCGGTGACGCTGCGAATGGCGTATGGGAAGTCTTCTTCGCTCGGCAACACTGGCGTCAAGGCCCGTTCCGCCAAGTACCCGTGGCCAATTTCGCGCCGGCCCGGGCTGCCCATCCGCTTGACCTCGCCAACCGTATAGCCAGGCGCATTGTAATGATGCATGTAGCGCCGTTCGCCGTCGTTAACCTCCATGGTATCAACCAGCTGCGCGTAACTCAGCGGCGCCAAAGTGACAATATTCATACCCTGCGTCACGCCGCGGGTAAACAGGCTTGAGCCGTGCGCTCGCGGCAGCAAACCAACCTCTGAGCTTAACGGGCGAATTTCCGTCAAAGCGCGGCCATCCGGGCGCTTGCCGTCCTCAACGATACCGCGGCGAACATCTTTATGCAGCGCTAAGGTAAATGCTTCATCGTATTCGTCGCGTACTTCGTCGTATTCCTCAGCATTCAAACCCAGCTTTTCGGCCATTGCCTCATGGAATGCCCAGCGAATCTCATTAACCACTTCGTTGCGCTCCGGGTACGGCCGGCGGATTTTCTCGCCTAATTTACCGTCAACCCACTCATCAGCCGTCTGCTGAATTGCTTCATCAGGTAAAACTAATTCATATTCCTGCGCAGCTGGCGCCACTTTAGCTGCCAACTCTCGCTGCAAGTCAATCGCTGGCTGCATCATCTGGTGCGCCCAGGCCATGGCATCGACAATTACCTCTTCTGATACTTCCTTAGCGCCGGCCTCTACCATAGTGATGCCGCTCTCGATACCAGCCACCACCAGATCCAAATCAGATTGCTCACGCTCCTCGGGCGTCAAAAAGGCCTTAAACTCGCCATTCACGCGGCCCACCCGCAAGCCCGCCACCGGCCCGTCAAACGGCGTCCCGGTCAGCATCAAGGCGCTCGACGCCGCAATCATCGCCACCACGTCCGGACGGAAATCCGGATCCATGCTCAGCACCGTCGCCACCACTTGCACTTCTTGGCGGTAGCCCTTTGGAAACAGCGGCCGAATCGGACGGTCAATCAACCGGCCGATTAGCACCGCCTCGTCGCTCGGCCGGCCTTCGCGCTTGATAAACCGCGAGCCAGAAATTTTGCCCGCCGCATAAAATCGTTCTTCATAATCAATCGACAGCGGGAAATAATCCAGCTGCACCGGCCGACTGCCTACCTGGGCACTGCCCAAGACCACCGTATCGCCGTAGCGCACCAGCACGCTACCCGTCGTCCGGAAGCCAACCCGGTTGACCTCCAACGTCAGCGACCGGCCGCACAGCTCGGTGGTAACACTAAAAATCTCCTTGCCGCTCGGGTTAATAATACTCATAAAAGAGCTCCTTTCTTCGCGGCAAGTAACAGGGATGAAAAATCGTCTTGGCTAGGCTTGGCGATTCAAAGCCGCGCGCCGCAAATTCTCGTCTCTATCACTTCCGCGTTAACAATAACTACTTTATTATAGCAGACAACAAAGGTTATTTCATCTATATCACGTCATGCTATTGCTTTTTTATCATGTTTATGCTACAATAAGGGTATGAGTACGCTTCCTATAGTTCAGCTAAGGCGCCGCCAAGACTTCTGGCTAAAAAGCCAAGAGACTGCGAGAGAATTACGAAAAGAAGCGCATACGATCGATCCAGAACGTCCGCAGCGCGGTATCGGGCGAGCTGCGCACAATCTATTACAATTAATGCAACAAGTTGAACATCCAACTGCTGAAACTAACCAGCAACAAGAGTTTTACAAGCTCTACGGCACCTATCGCGACTGGATTGCCGCTGCAACTACCGAAAAAGCAGCTAGAGACTCAAATAGGAGGCTTTCTCCTAAAAATCGCGAAAAAGTTGTTGGTTTGTATTCTTCTTTCAACGACTCGCTGCGCGAAATTTTTAACCGCTGGGGCACTGCTATCACGCCAGCTGACACAATGCAGCTTCTAAATAATTTTATCCCTATAGCCGATAAACCTTATTACCGTGAATTGATGGAGAATCACATAAAGGGCGTACGTACAGAATTACTAGCCGAGCTCGCTCTCGAAAATATGGGCTTTGAAGTGGTCCGTGCGACTACCGAACAAGACAAGAAAGGTATTGATTATCTTATAACTGACAGCCGGGGAGAGCAAACAGCGATAGATATTAAATCTTCAAAAACAGGAGCTGATGAGGCTAATGCGCAAAACAACCTGTATGGTGATAGTACGATAGCTGTCTGTCCATTTTCGCCTAGGACACTCAAAAGTATTCACACAATTCTGCCTGCCGATCCATACGGGCAAATGCTGAGACCTTCAAAGGAAATGCTTAAAAACCTATCCGATTCTGGTGTTGTAGATAAAGATGAATATGATAGAATTATGGATGAATTAGACGAACGGATAGCAGATATGCATGAACGAAATAACAATCCAATGCGCACAGGGAAGAAATTAACTCATGTCTAGCGAGACTAGCTTCTTTGGGGAGGAGACCGGTTCAGAAAGCCCATGCCGGCTTACTGAGTATCACCTAGTCAATCCAGAGGAAGCATACAGCAATATCGTCGGCTCAATTAGGCGCGGAGAAGGAATTATACTAGCAGCAAAAGTATCTGCCGGCATAGGAGAAGCTGCTACTCGGATTGAGGAAATTGCGGCTTCGTTTACTGAGTTAAGTCGAGCAAACGAAGTAAATTTATTTGGGACTGGCGACTCACCTCAACTCGAGGCTAGAGGCGTAACCAAACACCCTAACTCTCTGGACTCAGATGATGGCGATCAAAGACCTCTAACCGTTGTTTTCCAGCAAAGCGATGGTAATGATGGTAATATTAATTCCGGACACTTTTTTCTGGCAACCGAACAATATCCTTGATATTATATATTAATACTAGCCCCTACTAAATTAAGCTAATCACAAGCTATGCAAATTCAATCAACAGGAGACCTAATGCCACAAACCGAAAGTCTATATACTGGGCGGCGCATTAATGTGCGCGCTATTATCTACAAAAACGGTAAGATACTCGCTGTCAAGCACCGCCGCAGTGATGAAGTGTCGCCTTATTATGCTGTACCAGGCGGCGGTCTCGATCCGCACGAGTCGCTGGCTGAGTGTCTAATCCGTGAGTTACGCGAAGAAACTGGCATAACTGCCAAACCTGGCAAATTGCTATTCATCCAGCAATTCCCATCATCGCGGGCTGGCTACGAAGAGGAATTAGAGTTCTTTTTCGCGGTCGATAATCCTAATGACTTTACCGATATTGACATTAGCCAAACAACGCATGGCGCTCAAGAATTAGCCGTTTGCGAATACATCGACCCGTCGCAGCATGTTCTTTACCCAGAGTTTCTACAAAACACAGATATCGCACTATACATCAACGGCGGCCAGCCGGTTCTCGTCGTCGATAATTTCAACGAGCAGCACCAACAACTACTCTAGCGTTACATTTTGCCGCGCCCAATCAACTGCCGCTTGCGCCCGTTTGCGCGCCTCCAAGCTTTTTCGCGGCGGGCGATCATCGCCCCACCACTGCCGCCAAGCCCAATCTGCCGGGTTGAGACATTCCAGACAATCCATGTGGCGCAATTTACCATTCACAAACTCTTCATTGCGCTCGGTGTAGACAAGTTCGTAGCCACACTTCTCAAGTGCCCGCCAACTCGCCGCGTTGCCGTGAATAACCGCCGACTTGATCCGGTGCAAACCTAGATTTTCGAAAGCATACCAGGTTCGTGCCCGGTGGCAAGCACTGGCAATACCCTGGCCCCAATATTTCTTATCAGTGATAACTATACCGCTTGTCGCATAATGAACGTGATCTTTAGTTATTTCGGTAAGCACTGTGTTGCCGATCAGCTGGCGCTTGTCGCCATCGACAGCCCAAATACCCCAGTTCAGGCTAGTTTTATTCTTGATCATTTCATCATACCAGGCCTGCTCGGTCTCAATCGTCTGTACTCGGTGCGCTGACAAGTATTGCGTTACCGTACCGCGCGCAAAACCCTCGACAAACACGTTTAGATTATCGCGCGCAAACGGCGCTAACTCAACCGACAAACCTCTATCGGTTGTTAATCTCATCATCGGACCAAACGCCATTGCGCACTCCTTTCGCTTAATTGTGTTTATATTATACACAATTACGATAACTTGGTACACAAAAACGACACTAACTACAGACTTTCAACTATACTCTGCAACCTGCTGCGAGCTTCATCGGCAGCCATCCGTAGAGTTGAGCCACTACCTGGCCTAGCTTGCCATATCGGCGACCGCGGGTTAGCTTTTCTCACTAAGTCAGACATTGCTTGAAGAGTTTTTGCATCAACATTTAGTCCGCCTTTAGCTTTTAGCCTATCGGCTAACTCTGCCCTAACATCTTGGTCAAGAAATCCGCCATAAGCCCTCAAGAAGTCTTCCGCCCATTTGTTAGCTTTCTTTTGGTCAAATGGTTGGCGCTCGCCAGGTTTTGTCGTATTTTGCTCTCCAGCAACCTGTTTTTCGTCTGTCTTTGATACGTCTGCTTCAGATCTTACCGTATTTTTTTGATTGCCATCTGATTGAGCTTCGACTGGCGATATCTTATCTTCTGCTGGCTGTGCGACCTGTTCTGCCGGATTTTTCTCGGCGGTGCGATTACTTGTGGCAGGTTTAGTTTCTGCAACCTCTACCTTTGGACTTTCGTTTCTAGCGGTTTCTGGCGGCGTGTTTTCTGTCGATGCTTTAGGTTCAGGTTCGCTAGGCGGCTTGGCGGCATCAGTTTCTGCTTTCGGAATCTCAGCACGCGGCGGCAACGGTGTTTCTTCTACTTTGGGCACAGCATCGCTAGCACTGGTCTCGTGCGATACCAGCTCACTTGACTCCTCGTGTATCGCCGGCTGCTCGTATACTGCTTGCTCAACTGGCGGCCGCGAAGCGTATTGAACTAGATTATCGCCTCTGCCCTTGCTATGCTCACCCCTGACAATACCATCAACCAAATCCTCTGGAACGCCTTTTGCTAACAAATCAGCGCGCCGATTAAGCATTTCATCAACACTTTGCGGCCCTCTCTCAACGTCAGCATGCGACGGTAACTTACCGATTATTTTCTCGCCAGTCATAAAAACTCGCCGTGTAGATGCACGCTCGTTCGTCGGTGCCGTACCGCCGTCAGTAGCGGCTTTATAAGCCTCGCCGACCAGCAGCTGCCTGCCAGTATTCGACTCTTGGCTCGCCATAGCGGGCGGCTTATCGCCGAAAGCAATCGCCACCGCATCGCGAGCATCATTGACTTTCTCGGCCCGGCCAGCCGGCGTCCATTCGTGCGGCGTACTAAAATTATCACCATCAAGAGAGTTAGACTCAACTGTTGGGCTAATGCCGTACTTTTCATAATCAAACGATTTGCCTGGAGTGTTATCAGGCGCTTCATGAGATGGAATTCGTTCTCTTGTGATCATTTTTGTTTTGCCGTTTACTTACCTTTTTATACTAGCATAGCTTATGCTTTTTGTCAATAATATTACTTAGATTAGCAATTTTAGCAATACGGCAGTTGCGATTTATCTTTACAAACCAAAAACCGCCTCGATACGAGACGGTTTTTGGCCCAGGCTGCACGTTTATTTGCGCAGACCGAGCTTCTCTAGCGTTGCCTTGTAGGCCTCAAAGTCCGTCTTCTCAAGGTATTTCAGCAGGCGCTTGCGCTTACCTACCATCTGAATCAGTCCGCGGCGCGCCATACGGTCGTGCTTATTGGACTTGAGATGTTCAGTCACCTCTTTGATACGAGCCGTCAAGATCGAAATCTGCGCTTGCGGACTGCCGACATCGTTCTCGTTGACCTGAGTCAAAGCAATAGCTTTCGCTTTGTTATCCTTTGATATCATAACTAATAACTTTAGCAGAGATACGCTAATCAGTCAAGTTATGCGAACTCCTTATCATATCTATCACTCTATAGATTTTCTCAATATCGTCAATCGTCATCTGACGAGACTGATCTATCCAGCCCTTAATAAGTTTAGTAGTCGTTTCTGTGTCAGGTAGCGTTTTACTTGGAGTAAAATTATTTAAAGTTTCCGGCTGCCCATTCCTATAATAATCTATGCTATATTCATGGTTTGTCGGTTGTCCAAGTTCGCCGTAAATAAGCCATTGCTCCACAATCTCGACTATTTGTCCTGGAACACTTTCAATACGTTTTTTGACACTCATATATAGTTCGTCTTGAAGCGTCTTGCCGTCTTGTTTCGACTCTGGCACATATACTAATTCGCAACCTTCCGGTACAGCTGCCTCTTGGTCATCAAAATGGAGATCCGTACTAACCAATTCCGGCGCCAGTGGATACGAGAAACTTTTGAGAGGCTGATCATCTAGCGATAAACGGCCACGTTCCTCTACTTCTCTACCTACTAGTTTTAATGTTTCCGCAGCTTGACGGCGCAAGTTATGGAGCACTTCTTGATCAGGTATAGGCTCTGTAGGAGCAAGATTCTATGCTTCTTATGATTCAATGCCAAGATCGGCCAATTTCTGCGCTTGACTAACTTGCCAATCGGCAATCTGCGTACGGCGCAATTCTTGACAGTAAGCGCCCGTACCTAGCGCTTCACCGATATCAACTGCCAAACTACGAATATAGGTACCACTAGAGACATGGGCCCGAACTTTGAGCAGCGGATAAGCGTAATCAAGCAATTCCAGTGTATAAATCGTCACTGTGCGTTCTGGAATATCAATTTTTTTACCGCTGCGAGCTAATTTGTAGGCCCGCTGTCCGTTAATTTTGATAGCACTGAACGCTGGTGGACGCTGTTTGATATCGCCAACGAATTGCGCTAGAACAGACTTGATAGCTGTTATATCTGGTTGCTCTGAGATGGACGAAGTTTGAGTATCATTTTGCGGCTTACTATTTGCAACATACGGCGTAATTTCGCCTTCCGGGTCGCCAGTTGTACTAGTCTGTCCCAGCCGGAACGTCGCTTCATAAATCTTATCAAGCTTGGTATAACGCATCGCGTTGCGGCATTCCTTGCCCGTAACCAAAATCAGCAGGCCCGTCGCAAACGGGTCAAGCGTCCCGCAATGACCGACTTTGACTTTTTTGCCAGCCCGATGGCTAAGCACGCGGCGAACTCGCGCCACCACCCCGAAGCTAGTCATGCCTGGCGGCTTATCGATCAGTATAACCCTGTCATTCATATTTCAAGTATATCAGCATACCCCGTAGCATTGATTCTAAAATCTTTTCAGAGTCAATCTGAAGCCTATTCGCAAGCTTAAGCTTGCCCTGGAATCTTGAACTGAGCTGGATCATTTGATGTTGGTGCCGAAACTGCTGGAGCTGGCGGCGGCGGTAGAGTAGATTCTAAAGTGTCAGCTCCGACCCCGCCATTAGCTGGTACTGGCGGCAAGGATGAAAAATCTGGCAACGGCGGTAATGGCGGTAGTGGCGGCAAATCGTCAACCGCGCCAGACGATGGCGCAGCTGATGCTGCCGACAGAGCTGCATCAACGGCAGACCGCGCTTGGTCTTGGTCTGAACTAGCAGGATTTACGACTGGCGCAGCTTCTACGCTAGGCGCTGGCATTGCTGGCATACTCGGCTGTACTGTTACCCCTTTCGAAGAAACCACCTCGGGCGCTGCATCAACCGGTGCAGCTTCTGATAAGACATCGCGAACCGTCGGTTCTACCTCGGTCTTATCGGCTACAGCATTAAATGGCGATTGCATTGACGGCGGCTGCGACGCCACCGCGCCGCGATCGTGGCTTAAAATGACGCGATTATGCATGTCTTTTTCAGCTTTTCTAGCTTCCTCGGCAGCCTGTTCGGTTGTCGCGTTGAAAGTACCACCAATCGACGGTTCGCTCGGGCTAACTGGCATCGCTAGACCTGGCCCTGGCGCAAATGGAGCAACTGGCGGCAAAGCTAGATCTTCTTTGGCCGCTTCATCTACTTCTGCTGAGCTGGCAGCAATATCGCGCTGCAAATCGGCGACCGACGGTATATCTCGTCTATCAGCTTCAGGTTCAACAGCAGGAATTGATGCTAACTGTTCGGCTAATTTCTTTTCGGCGGCAGCGGTGGCATCTCGGCTGCTTCGCTTCTCTAATTCTTCATTGGCAGCCCTCAGAGCTTCGTCGGAATGGCGCCTATCAATTGCATTCTTGACGTCGTCAACATCGCCGACTGGCTCGTGCGAAATCGACAATGCGCCAATGTCGCCAGAATTTTTAGACTCATCCTTTTTGGAGGATTTTTCTTCGTCCTTGCTTTTTGCTTCAGGCACTGGAATCGGCTTATCGTGCGACTCTTTGAGCTTAGTGGCAATCAGCTGCTGGTTAGCACCATCTGCCATCAATTGAGCAGCCACGGTCATCGCCGCTGAGCTGGTATGCGCATTACTGAAACGATCGGTTGCTGCCACGATACCTGTCAAAAACGCCGTAGCGATTTGCTCGTCAATCAACCGACTTTCACCTCTTAATTCATTGGCTAACCGGCATAGAACCTCGCTATAACTACTAGCTCGCGGATTACTCCATTCTAGGCTGCCGAGCTGAGTCGACTCACCAAGCGACACGCTAGCCACCACCGCGTCGTGCAAAATTCGTCCATGACTCTCGAGCGCATGATCCAAATCAGCTTCATCTTTAACGCCAATTGCCAACACCATCTCGACATTATAGTCTCCTTGGCTAAAGTCCAAATCTTTCTGGTTGATTGTCGTACGGTACGGCGTAATAAAAATCTTGACCATATCATCGACAATCTTGTAACGTAAGTGATCAGCCTTTTCCTTATCCAGCGCGATGATAAAATCGCGCAAACTATCAACTGTACTTTCAAACGTTTTCTCGGGCTGTAGAAATTTAATCGCTGGCGGCACCGCCCCGCTGAATACTGCCGTCGCATGCTTATTTAACTTATTGATTAGCAGCGTGATGCCCAAAGCAGCGCTCAATTCGTCAACCGACGGATTGGCGCTAACCGTAACGAGAATATTATTACTTTCTTTGACTTTCTCTACTATCTGGTTTAGCACGTCTGCCATATTTTATCCTATTTGTTTTTATTCGCTATAGACTTTATGTACTATAACATAAGCATCACGACAAAGTCAATACTAATTTACAAAACAAGCAAGCGCCACTTTACAAACAGAGGTGTATAAGTTATAATTGAAAACTGATTGTATACACTAAATCAATAACAGAGGTAAAGGAATTTATGCCACTCATCAAATCAGCCGTTAAGCGAATGAAGCAAACCGCTAAGCGCCGCCAGCGTAACATCGGTATCAAGCGCGATATCAAATCTGCCACCAAGGAATTTTTGGCCAACCCGAGCGCCGCTACCCTGAGCAAAGCTCAAAGCGAGCTAGATACTGCTGTCAAGAAAGGCCTGCTCAAAAAGGCAACCGTCAGCCGCCGCAAATCAGCCTTAGCCAAGGTCGCTAAGGCTGCTGGCGTCAAACTAGAAAAGAAAGCCGCTAAGCCAGCTACTGAGGCCAAAAAAGCTCCTGCCAAAAAGCCAGCCGCAAAGGCCGCACCTAAGAAAACTGCAGCCAAAACAGCCTAAGTTTAGCTTTATCGAAATAAACGCTCTCGGTAACCAGGGCGTTTTATTTTTGCCGCGAAGCCACCCGAAACAAAAAATCCTCCAATGCCGCCCACGGATCGACTGATGAGGTTTTCATTTGATAATCGCGCTCCGCCGCTAATTCAGTCAATTCCGCCAAGTCCTTTGGCGACAGCTGCCGAGCAAGCGGCCGCAACTTCTTGGCAACAAACGGATGCATACCGAGATCAATCGTATCGCTAGCGCCAGCTGCTTCGGCCTTGGCTAATAACACCAGCTGCGACCACTGCGACCAGACCAACGGCGCCACTTTATAAACATCGTCGCTACGATGAAGTTCATCAAGCGCGCTGCGTAGACTTGCCGTCTTGCCACGCACTGCCAATTCAATGATATCAAATACCGAAAACTCACGTGCTGGCGGCAAAACTGTTGCAATCGCTGCATCGTCAATTTTCACGGCATTTTTCAAGGCAGCTACAGCATGAGTTAATTGCAATTGGTCAATTTCAGCAGAACGCGATTTTTCATCGTCGACAATTGCTCGCGCCACCATATCGCTAGCCTGTGTTTTCGTCAACTTTACTCCGTGCTCGCTTGCATAGTCTAGCAGCCACTTTTCGGCTGCTGGACGCTGACGATCAGTCAGCGGCATTGCTTCAACTAGCTTTGCAGTTTTTTGCAAGATTTTGAAAGTTTTAGTACGCTTATCCGGGCGCGGCTCGATCAATACCAAGTAGGTTTCTGCCGCAATATCGCTAGCCCATTCGCCGAGCTTATCCCACAAGTCTTTTCGTTCCGAGAGCCGTTCAATAACAATCAGCCGCCGTTCTTGAAATAAACTCAAGCCGCGCACCGTATCGGCTAATTTATTCAAATCAAGACTAGCCGCGTCGATTTTCTCAGGCCGTACATCCAGTGCTTTCACCAATTGCTGCAGCTCATACTGCATGCGGTAGGCGTTCGTGCCAATAATCAGATAAATCATTTAAACTCCACCTGGCAGACCGGACAAATATGCGTGCCGCGACCGCCAACTTTCAGCTTGATAATTTCTTGGTCGGGATGGCGATGGCAAGCCTGGCCTTCGCGGCGAAACACATGAGCAAATGTCAGATAATTTCCCTTTCGGCCCTCGGCATCAACGTAATTTTTATCGGTTGAGCCGCCTTGATCGATGCTGAGTTGCAAGATTTGCCGCAACTCATTAAATAATGTGTTCAGCTGCTGATCGCTGATGTTTTTTACCCGCGTTTGCGGATGAATCTGCGCCGCCCACAGCGCCTCGTCAGCATAAATATTACCAACCCCGGCGATCACCGCCTGGTCAAGCAACGCTGGCTTGATCATCGAGTTTTGACGGCGGCGAATCCGCTGGATAAAATCCTCGGCGCGTGTATTGGGATCAAGCGGCTCCGGCCCAACTTTTTGCATGAATGGCAGGTTTTTCACTTCATCAGTCGGCAATAATTTCATCCAGCCGAATTTGCGCTGATCGTTAAAAAACAGCCGCGACCCATCGGTAAACTCAATTTGCACCCGCGTTGAGCGATCAGGTAGTTCACCAACGAGGCTATCGTTCGGATGGCCGCCAGCAAAGTCGTCGACCTCGCGAGCGGTATCCGCAGAAAAATCTTGGGCAACTTTACGTGGGCCCCGAGATTTTTTTGGGGATACCCGAGCGTTGTGACGAGAGTTTTGGCGAAAAACTAGCTGCCCCGTCATCTTCAAATGTACCACCAGCGAATAATGCGTATCCAGATCAATCATCAGCACCTTTGCCCGCCGCCACACGGCCGTCACGCGCGCACCATATAAAAATTGTTCAACATCAGCCGGCGCATTCGGAAAGCTTTTTGGCGAATCAAATACCGCCGCCCGCGCCACCACTCGGCCTGGCAGTAGCTCCGCCAACCCGCGGCGAACCGTCTCGACTTCGGGAAGTTCCGGCATCTATGCCTCCAACAGAGCGTTCAAACGCTTAACAAGCAGCTCATTACCAGTGTACTGCAACGCCATCATTCCCGCCACCTCGGCGCCTTCGCAATTTTCGACACGATCGTCAATCATCACGCATTCGCTAGTGGCGACACCTAAGCGGCCAGCTGTCAGCGTGAAAATTTCTGGGTTTGGTTTGGCCAAGCTTTCCTCATACGACAACACGCGCACATCAAACATTTTTTCTAATTCACCTGGCGCAAATAGATATTCCAGCGTACCACCGCCAACATTACTCAACATCGCCATCTTCAAATTAGCGTACTGCTGGCGTAAATTTACGATATAGTTTATCAATTCCTCGTTGCGAATCCGCTTGTGCATCAAGAAATCATGCGTCTGCTGCTGTGTCCAGCCAAATAACTCAGCAATTCCCGATTCATACTCGCTACCGCTAATAAAGCCGTAATCGTGCTGTTTACTGAGGTCGCGCAGCACTACCTTGCCCTCTGACTCGGCCATTCTTATTAGCGTATCAATACTGCCTCCGTACAGTACGCCAAAACAATCGAAAATAACCGCTTTTATTGCCATAGTTAGAAAATATTATTAAATGACGGTTTGAAATCTGGAATCTGATTGACAAAAAGAGCCTGGAGCTTCAGAGTATCAGCGTTAAGCGTACCAGGCGAGTCCTTGCAAGTTGAAGTCCACAAATTGGTATCGGTATTGTCGCCATCGCGCGTCTCGAATACGTAAGCCAGCCCTTTAGTGGCGCATACGCCGCGAATATCATCGTTTGATTTGTTATCAGAGGCCTGAATGTTGACCTTGACTAGCGCATAAGTAAACTGTTCATAAGCATTACTGTTATTAGCATATTCCTTCTTGTCCAAAACTCTATCCAGATAACCCGAATAAATAACGTATTTACGCGATGTTGGACTAACTGTAATCTGGTAGCTCTTGAACTCTTCATCGGCAACAATCGGACCGCGCACTGTCCAGCGCACGCTGCGAATTGGGTCTTGATTTTTGATTTTGCTCTCTAACGATTGTTCGGGAGTTTGCGGCTGCTCGGTCTTTTTATCCGGATTCAGCAACGATCGCACAAGTGTTACCAAGATAGCAATAACAACCACCACAGTGATAATAGTAATGATTATCGGTAAAATTCTCGGTCGGGATCCTCTGTACATGTTTGTATTTTAACACATTTATCACGCAGCTACGCGTACCATGGTAGAAACAGCCATAGCACCTAAATCTTCTTCTGCGGCAGCACCTAAACCCTCTTTTTCAAGAGGCCCAGTTATTTCTTTAAAGCGTTTATTTGTATCGTCATCGTTATTATCAGCTGTTATTTCTTCAGGTCGTTTATTATCTGTATCGTTCTTTTTAGCGTTCTTTTTAGCGATTAATTCGTCAAGTGGTAAAAATTCTATACCGCGATTATCTGCTACTGCTACTACTAACCCTTTACCTTTACTGTCTTTATCTTTATCTTCTTTCCAGAAAATATTAACACTGACACCAGCAAGGTGAAGTGTATCAACAGCCTCAATGCCAGTTGGCATATACGGCATAACCCACCTTTCTGTACAGCTGTTTTCAGTAACTCCTTGCACCGCCGCCTCTGGATCGCCGCTGTCGTTTTTGGCATCAGGGCCGCAGCAAATTACTAGCCAACCGTGAGGTTTTTCTTTATTTGCATAATTATTGTAGATTTGCCAAACAGTACCATCTGCGTCTACAAACCTACCAACACGAAAGTCACAACCACTTTCTTCGCCAAGGTTTTCATAAAGCTTGTCCGCGGCAGCCGCTTGCTCGCGAAGACGAGACTCTCTTAGTTTTAGCTGCTCTATACGCTCTTGCCTAGACAAAGGCCTAGCCTCAAATTTAGGGTTGCTATTTTCTGGTGACATACTCCGTACCATAACATCCGCCTTTTTTGCTTAAGCTAACTGTATCTTGATTATACCACAGTTGCAGTTATTTGTCCACATTTGTCCGGGTTTTCGCTAATTTTCAACAAATTTTAAGTTTTTTACACTTCACCCCAATTATTACCGATTTTGACGTCGACTTTGAGCTTAATACCGAGCTGCGGGTAGATATTTTCCATAGTCTCTACCAGCATTTTGCTGACTATTTCGGCGTTTTGGAGCGGACACTCAACCATGATACTGTCATGGATTTGCAAAATTTGGTAGCCGAGCGGGGTATTTTTGTCTGTAGATATAGATTTGCTGCCTGAAGAGACTTGCCTTTCCGGCAAGGCGAATTCGTTCTTTTCGAATTTGCCGGTCTCTGAAGGTAGCAAATCTGCATCTGCCGCTGGCATCAGTCGTTTCTCGACCGCCAGCATCGCCAACTTCATCAAATCCGCCTCGGTACCTTGTATCGGCATATTAGCTGCTGCGCGCTCGGCAGCCGAACGAACAGCAAAATTATTCGATCTAACATCGGGCGTCGGCCGGCGCCGGCCAAACAGTGTCTGCACAAAGCCGGCGTCGTGCGCTTGGCGAATCGTTCGTTCCATAAATTCTTTGATGCGCGGGCGGATACGATAATATTCGTCGATGAAATGTTGCGCTTCGCCGTAACTCATATTAGCTGCTGCCGCCAAACCATGCTGGCTCATGCCGTATAATACGCCGAAATTCACCACTTTAGCGCGGCGGCGCTGCGTTGGCGTCACTTCATTAATCGGCACGTTATAAACTTCAGCTGCCGTCTTGGCGTGAATATCAACATCAGCATTAAAGTCTTCAATCATCTGTTTTTCGCCAGCCATCACCGCCGCCAGGCGCAGCTCAAATTGCGAATAATCAGCATTTACGAAAACATTGCCAGGCGCTGGCACAAAGGCATCGCGAATCTGCCGGCCTAGCTCGGTACGAATTGGTATGTTTTGTAAATTCGGATTAGTGCTAGATAGCCGCCCAGTTGCTGTTGCGTCTTGATTAAACGTCGTGTGGATATATCCGTTAGCGTCAGTTTGCTCTGGTAAGGCTGCCACATAGGTATTTTGTAATTTCGACAGTTCGCGGAAACGCTCGACCAACTCAATAATTGGATGTTGCCCGCGCAGCTTATCGAGTTCCTTTTGGTTGGTGGAGTAACCAGTTTTGCCTTTTTTGATACCGGCTGTCGGCAAGAGCAGCTTATCAAATAGCGCGCTAGCCAACTGTGCCGGGCTGGCGACATTAAATTCATAACCGACCATATCATAAATATTTTGCTGAACCGCTGCAATCTCTTGCGCTAATGATTTATTCATTTTTTCGAGTTTGCTGGTATCGATTTTGATGCCTCGAAATTCCATTTGCGCTAAAACATTAATCAGCGGAAAATCCATCGTCTGCGCCACCTGCTGGAGGTCAGCCTGCTCAACCAATGCCGACTTTTGTTGTTCATAAACTGCCCAAAGCGCTGCCATCGCCAATCTTGGGTCGTCCAAAGATTCTACGCCCGCCAAATCCGCTAATTCGCGCGATTTGCGCAGAGGATTTAATAAAAATGAGCCCTGCGCGGTATCATGTTTAACAATCGGCAATTGCTGGCAGCCAGCACCGAGAAGTGTTTTGAGAAACTCCTTTGTATCATGGCCAACTATCGAAGCTTCTGCTAAAATAGCGCTTGCTTTAGTCAGCGGCAAACAGGCGACCTTACCTTTTTCATGGCTCAGCCAAACCGTATCGCCATCCCAAATTACCAGTAATTCTGGCGCCATTACCAACATCGGGATGACTTTATCGCCCGATATTTCAACAGCCGGCGCAAGGATGTCGTTTCTAGTCATCTCTGAAGCGCCATCGCGCATGTGTTGTGGTAATTTTCGCAACAAGGAGCGAAACTCTAGCTTCTCGAGCAGCTCTCGCAACTTTGCCGTGTCTAAGTCGCGTACGTCCATTGCAGCCAAATCAAGTTTTACCGGCGCATCCGTAAACAACCGTGCCAATTCCCTACTCATATAAGCAGATTTTTTGCCAGCTTCTAGTTTGCGGCGCAAACTGTCTTTAATCTGCCATAGATTCTCATAAACGCCGTCTAGCGTTTCAAATTGCTGTAGTAATTTGACAGCTGTCTTCTCGCCGACCCCCGGCACCCCAGGGATATTATCCGACGAATCGCCTTTCAAGCTTTTCAAGTCGAGAAATTGGCCAATCCGAATACCGTAGCGCTTTTCAAATGCTGGAATGTCAAATTTATCAATGTTAGTCAGGCCTTTTTTGAGCGCATAAAGATACGTATTTTGGTCGAGAATTTGCAGCGCGTCCAAGTCGCTAGTAATCAAATAAGTTTCGATGCCGCCGTGCTGTTCAGCCTGCTTGTCTAGCGTTGCCATAATATCGTCAGCTTCATAATCATCAAATTCATACAGCGGCCAGCCAAAAGCTGCCAACAGATCGTGTAAAATCGGAATCTGCGCATAAAAATCTGGCGGTGCTGGTTTGCGCCCGGCCTTGTAATCAGGATAAATCGCCAACCGCCGGCGAATATTCGTTCCTCGTTTATCCCACGCCACGCAAACATAATCAGGCTCAAGCTGCTTAATTAATTCTAAACTCAGCGCCGCGAAACCATACACGCCGCCTGTCGGCGTCCCGTCTGCGGTCGACAACCCAGGCATAGCATAGTAGCCGCGATAGAACACGCTTTTGCCGTCGATAATCACTAAGCGTTTGGCCATATTTATATTATACGCTATCTAAGGGCCGTTACTTACAAGCGAATATAGCCATAATCATGTATACTAAGGTTATGACATCACAAGAAAAACCAGCCAAGATTTTGGCATTCGTCGGATTGCCTGGCGCCGGTAAAACCGAAGCAACCAATTTCGTAGCCGCCAAAGGTTTTCCCAAAATCTACGGCGGCGGCATTTTGTACGACGAAATGCGCGCCCGAGGCGTTGAAATCACGCCCGAATCGCAAGCCGAATTTCGCAAACAGTGGCGCGAACGCGACGGCAAAGACGTTATCGTCCGCCGTGCCGCCGAGCAATTGCACCGCTTGATTGATGCTGGCCAGCATCGTTTATTGTTCGACGGGCTCTATTCTTGGACAGAGTACAAGTTCCTCAAACACGAGTTTCCTGGTGAGCTTATCGTTGCTGCCATTGTCGCACCAAAACATTTGCGCCACCGCCGTCTCGCAACTCGCCCCGAGCGGCCATTCACTGCCGAACAAGCTAACCAGCGCGACTGGTCAGAGATTGAAGATATCGAAAAAGGCGGACCAATAGCTATCGCTGATTATTATTTAATTAACGACAGCGATATTACTGCGCTATATGCCAAGATTAATTCGCTGCTCAGTACAACTGGTTTTGTTAACTTATAACACCTAAAACCAAAGTTATTGCAGATAAGTATAAAGTTTTTTAGCGTCTTTATGCTTGCGTAATTTTGCTAGCGCTTTAGCTTCAATCTGGCGAATTCGCTCGCGCGTCACTGCAAATTCTTGGCCGACCTCTTCGAGCGTGTGGCTCTTGCCATTATCCAGACCAAAGCGCATCCGCACAATCTTTTGCTCGCGCTCGCTCAGCGTGCCTAGCAAATCTTTAACTTGTTCCTTTAACAGCTGGTTCGAGGCCGATTCCTCCGGACTAATCGTACCCTCATCTTCAATGAAATCGCCCAGCACCGACTCGCCTTCGTCATCGCCGTCGCGGCCAACGCCAGCGTCCAGGCTCGAAATGTCCTGCTTGATCTTCATGACATATTCGACTTTTTCCGGTTCCATCTCTAGCTCTTTGGCTAGCTCGTCAATCGTTGGCTCGCGGTTCAGCTCCTGCGTCATGCGCCGCTGCGTACGCAACAATTTATTGATGGTTTCCACCATGTGAACTGGAATGCGAATGGTTCGCGCCTGGTCGGCAATCGCCCGGGTAATTGCTTGGCGAATCCACCAGGTCGCATAAGTCGAGAATTTGAAGCCTTTATCTGGATCAAATTTTTCGACGGCGCGCAGCAAACCAGTGTGGCCTTCTTGAATCAAATCCAAGAAGTCTAAACCGCGGCCCGAATACCGCTTAGCGATCGATACCACCAGACGCATATTTGCTTCGGCCATTTTATCTTTGGCTTTTTTGTCGCCTTCTTTGACACGTTTTGCCAATTCTAGTTCTTCCTCGGCACTCAGCAGCGGGATTTTGCCAATCTCGCGCAAATGCAGCCGCACCGAGTCGTCCGAAATATCGTCGAAATATTGATTAGCGTTGAGTACATCTTCAGGAGTATCTTCGTCCATCAAATCGTTGATATCAGGCTCATTGATATCCTGGTCTTGTATATTGTCGTCAGATGGCTTCTGCGCTTGGTCGTCGTTTGTCACGAGCTTTCTCCTTGATTATATTATTGAGTGCCGCACGCAACTCTCTAGCCGCTGCCTCATCGCCAGCAGCTTCAGCGTCGCGTAACTTAGCTAATAATTCTTGTTGAGTTTGTTTGTTATGTTTATCCTCTTTATCCCGCAGCAGTTGGCACATCGCGACATAGCGATCGCCGCTATCCCATGCTGCATAACGCTCCTCAGCGCGCAATGATACCATTTTTACATAAATATCAGCTTTTTGCAACTTTTTAGGGCGATTTTGCGGATCGTCTTCTTCGAGGAGTACCGTCGCTAATAACTCTCGCTCGAAACTACTCCACTGCTGGCGGCCGGCGCGGCGCAATTCTTCCAAGCATCTAGCATCATAAAGCGCCAAAGCCAAAATATCATCCTCTAGCACCGCCTGCTCGTTCTTAATAATCGATGTATTTGCAACAACAGGTTTGAAGGTTTGTTTCTTAACTGGCTCACCAGCTAATTTTTGGCGAACCGCCTCCTCGCTGGTATGCGACATAGTAGCTATCCGCTTGATATAGTATTCGCGCTCGACGGGGTCAGCTAGCCCGTGCACTACTCGCAGTGCTGCCGTAGTAAAAGTTCGCCGGCCAACCGCTGTATCCAAATCGCAGCGCCCGGCATGCTGGCGCAACACCCATTCGACAGCTGGCTCGTTGCGAGTTATCGCTTCGCGCCACGCCTGAACACTTGATTTAATCAGCTCGTCCGGGTCTTTAGCGCCATCTGGCAACGAAATAATTGTTAGCTCAACGCCCTCATGCGAGGCCAGCTCAATTGCCCGCTCGGTCGCCGCTACGCCAGCCTGATCGCCGTCATAGCAAAGCCGCACATCGCCAGTCAGCCGTTTGACCGCCTTGAGGTGATTCTCGGTCATCGACGTGCCAGCAGTTGCTACTGTTTGCGCTACGCCCGCTTGGTGGCTACTAACCACATCCAAGTTTCCCTCAACCATCACTACGAAGCCACTTTTACGGATCGCCTCCTTGGCTTGGCTCAACGCGAAAATATGACGACCCTTATCATATAGTAATGTCTGCGGCGTATTCAGATATTTTGGCGCATTCGGCACATTACCAATAATCCGCCCGGTAAAGCCAATCACTTGCCCGCCCTGATCCATCAACGGGATCATCATTCGACCGCGAAACAAATCTTTGCCATAGCGGTTTAATAGCCCCGCATCGTTGATCTCTCGCTTAGTAAAACCTTTTTTTTCGAGCGCCGCCAGCAACGCCGTGCCGCTATCCGGCGCATAACCAATCTGAAAATCTTGGACGGTTTGCCGCGACAATCCTCGCTGCTTAAAAACATATTCAATCGCCTGCTGGCTACGCAATAAACTCTGTTGGAAATATCGTGCTGCTAGCTCGTTGGCTGCCAACAGCCGCTTTTTGTAGGCGCTGCGCTTCTTGGCACCAGCCGATTGATATTCGCTGAGATCAACCCCAGCTTTGCGCGCCAAAAATTCCATCGCCTGGCGAAAATCCATCCCCTCGGCCTCCATTACAAAAGCGAAGACATCGCCGCCTTTGTTGCTCGAGAAATCATGCCAAATATTTTTCTCGGGACTCACAAAGAAACTTGGCGTTTTCTCGCCAGTAAACGGACTTAACCCCTTATAGCTGCGCCCTGCCCGCTTTAGCTCAACATATTCGCCAATCACATCTTCGATATTGAGCCGCGAGCGAATTTCCTCCTTGGCATCCATACATTTTAGTATATCACTCTTTACCTCTGTTATCGGTTGTGGTTAAATATAGATATGAATCAGGACCCGTACACCAATCCGCAACAACCGTATTCGCAGGGTTCTGCTAATAATTTACCGCCAGAAAACCCGCAGCAGCCAGCTGCACCGTACAATCAGGTCTACGGCCAGCAAACACCGCAGCAGCAAACGGCGCCTAATCTGTATTACAATAGCCAAGCCGCCCAGCCGCAGCCGCCGGCATACCCGCAGCAAACATCCAGCCTGGCAGCTAATCAGCCTGATCAACTATCGCAAATTAACCAAACCGCGCCATCGTACGACACAGGACCGCAGCCGCTAAGCACTTTCCCAGTTTACGCCAGCAGCTCGGATGATGATTATAATACTGTTGACTACCTTAACCGCATCGCTCCGCAAGAACAGCACACCATCAATCGAATCGCTATATTTGCGCTCATTGGCACTGTTATTGCTAGCGTTATCATCATTTTGATTCTAATCATCAACCCTGGCGCATCTGATGCCAACAGTCTAATCCAGCCGATCCGCGACCGCACTGATACACTGAACAAAGTCGTCGATGAAAACGAAGGCCGACTGACGCAGACTGAAATTGCCGAGGCCAACACTGCGCTCAACAGCACCCTGACGACCATGCAGACCCGTCTAGACGCCATCATCAAAGAGCGCAAAATCCAGAAAAAATCCTCTAGTACCGAAAAAAACTACCTAGAAGCCCTGCAGAAAAAGCTCAACGATTCCTACCAAAAAGGCAAGCTCGACAGCAGCTACGCCACCGCCATGACTTACGAATTAACCATTTTAAAGTCGCAACTCAACAAGCTTAAAAAGGTTAGCGACTCCAAATCAATCCGCTCGTTCTGCGACGAATCCATTAATAATATCAATGTTATCCTCAAAGCTTACCACGACTTCGCTTCAACCAAGCAGTAGCAGCTATTCCGTCACCAGCCGATAACTTAATCGCGCCAGATCAAAAAGTTCTTCGTCGCTGAGCTGGCCGCTGCAAATCACCGTAATCCAGTGTTTTTTATTGAGATGAAAGCCTGGCTGAACCGATTCGTACTTTTGTTGTAACTTTAACGACAATTGCGAATCACATTTCAAGCTAATCCGCAACGGCTTTGAACCCTCGGCTATCAACGCAAACATCTTTTCGCTTTGGCCAGCATCTTTGCGGCCGACTTTGTACACAGCCACCTTATCGCCAAACGGATAGTCCAACCAGGCGCCTGGCAAACTTAGCAAAAACTCTTCAAACTGCTGGTGCGTCATAGCCATTTGCTCCGTATAAAGTATACCAGCATCAATATCGGCAAAACGACCAGCAGCGCTATCGTTATCCAAAACATTACATCGCTATGAAACGGCAGCTGCGAAAAATTCATGCCTGCCAGACCCGTCAAAAACGACATCGGCATAAATATCGTCGTTACAATCGTCAAGCGCTTCATCACATCGTTCATTCTGTTGGACACCACCGACAGATACATATCCAGAGCACTAGTCAATAAATCGCGCATGGTATCGATCAGCTCGTGCACTCGCCAAGCGTAATCATAGCTGTCGCGCGCATATATTGCGCACTTTTCATCAAAAATACTATACCGGCCGTTGCTCAAGCCATTCAGCATATTCATCAGCGGCAAAATCACTTTGCGCAAATCCGCCAATTGGCGCTTATACACAAAAAGCTGCTGCAACTGATGCTTGCCCGGATCGCGAATCATTGTATCTTCTAATTGATCGGTTACGTCGTCAATTGAGTTAAGAATCGGCATATACTGCTCGACTGTAAATTGAATCATCGTTGCTGCGATTAGCGACGGCGACAGAGCGCCTGGCCGGTACGCTTCAATCCGCTCGGTAACCTCGCTATCTAATTCGTCGCGGTGCAAGGTGATAACTTTGTTTTTACTGAGCAAAATCGTCAACCCTTGCCAATGGACATTGCGGCGTTCAATACTCGGGATTTCCGCCTTAATCAGTAGCCAATCGCCGCCTTCGACCGCTTGCGGCAGCCAACGGTTCTCAATCAAAATCCGCCGCTGCAACTCCGATAAGTTTAATTTTTCAATTAAACTTTGCCGTACTTCTAGCGAATCCTCGCTGATATCATGCCATATTTTATCTGTCACGCCTTCACCTTCTTCAAATAATATTTTAGTTCTTGAATACTACCGCGAATGTCTTCCAGCGCCCGATGATCCTCTGGCTTGGCAAACTTCTTGCCGTATTTGCCCTCAAACACCACTTTCCAAGCGCTGACATCCAGCATCCGATAGTGTAGTCTTTTTGACAACGCAGGCCACCACCCGTCAATGAACCGCCGGTCTTGATGGATTGAATTGCCGCCCAGCAAAATCCGCGGTTCGTCCGCAAAATGTTCATCGCAAAACGCCAGCAAATCCTGCTCTACTTCAGCCAGTGGCTTGCCCCAAACATTTTGT
>ERZ773212.162-NODE-162-length-35623-cov-12.097756_pt1 | contig 35623 bp, 28 predicted proteins | sample MGYA00581005_ERZ773212 | MGnify/ENA primary metagenome ERZ773212 (study PRJEB29015, sample SAMEA2738154) | human oral metagenome | biome: human oral; feature: human-associated habitat; material: saliva | place: China | collected 2196 ... | reverse complement strand
CCCGCGACCCTCACCTTGGCAAGGTGATGCTCTACCAACTGAGCCACATCCGCGTTGTCTCCGGAACGTTTCCGTTCCTTGCAACGGGTAAAACCTTAACAGACCTTCCGGCGAGAATGCAAAACGAAACCGCAGTAATCCAAGTCACATGCTCATTTTTGCCCGGATTATCACCAGTTGTGCGGTGTTCATGCCACCCTTATTCGTATGGAAACTCGACCTGGTAAGGCGTACCCGCTGGGCGCCACCTTTGATGGAACCGGCACCAACTTCGCGATCTACTCATCGGTCGCCACCGCAGTCACGCTGTGCCTGCTCGATGACGACCTGAACGAAATGCGCATCCCCATGACGGAGGTGGACGCCTACGTGTGGCATGTCTACGTGCCGCAGGTGCGTGCTGGCCAGCGCTACGGCTACCGCATCGACGGACCATGGGATCCCATGAACGGTCTGCGCTGCGACCCTTCCAAGCTCCTACTCGACCCCTACGCTAAGGCTATTGAGGGCCAGCTGAAGGATTCCCTCTCCCTCCTCTCCTACTGTTCCGACGATCCCCTCGTCCTGAAGGGCGGGGATTCCGCCGCCGCCACGATGCACTCCATCGTCGTCAATCCCTTCTTCGACTGGCAGGGCGACCACAGCCCGGGTCACGACTACTCGGAGTCGATCATCTACGAGGCACACATCAAGGGCATGACGATGCGCCACCCGGACGTGCCAGAAGAGCTGCGCGGCACCTACGCCGGTATGGCACATCCCGCGATCATTGAGCATCTGACAAAGCTGGGCGTCACCACGGTCGAGCTCATGCCAATCCACCAGTTCACGAACGATACGACGCTCCAGGCCAAGGGGCTGTCGAACTACTGGGGCTACAACACGATCGGATACTTCGCTCCGCACAACGCCTACGCGGCCAGCCGCGAACCCGGTGCACAGGTCTCAGAGTTCAAGGCGATGGTCAAAGCACTGCACGCCGCAAATATCGAGGTCATCCTCGATGTTGTCTACAACCACACAGCTGAGGGCAACCACATGGGTCCGACGCTGTCATTCCGCGGCATTGACAACCCGTCGTATTACCGCCTCGTGGATGGGGATCGCCGCCACTACTTCGACACGACGGGAACGGGCAACTCCCTGCTCATGAGTTCCCCTCAGGTCCTCCAGCTCATCATGGACTCCCTGCGCTACTGGGTGACCGAGATGCACGTCGACGGCTTCCGCTTCGATCTAGCCTCCACGCTTGCCCGCCAGTTCGCTGAGGTCGACCGACTCTCCGCATTCTTCGACCTTATCCACCAGGACCCGATCGTCTCGCAGGTCAAGCTAATTGCTGAGCCCTGGGACGTGGGCGCGGACGGCTACCAGGTGGGCGGCTTCCCTCCCCTGTGGTCGGAGTGGAATGGCAGATACCGTGACACGGTGCGTGACTTCTGGCGCGGCGAATTCTCCTCGTTGCCCGGCTTCGCGTCCCGTTTGGCGGGTTCCTCGGACCTGTATGGGACGACGGGCCGCAAGCCGATGGCATCCATCAACTTCGTCGTTGCCCACGACGGCTTCACGCTGCGCGACCTCGTGTCCTACAACGAGAAACACAACGAGGCGAACGGTGAGGGCGGCGCGGACGGCGCGAACGATAACCGGTCGTGGAACTGTGGCACCGAGGGCAACACGGATGACAAGGACATCATTGAGTTGCGCTACCGCCAGCAGCGCAACTTCCTGACGACCCTCATGTTCTCCCAGGGCGTACCGATGATCGCCCACGGCGATGAACTAGGTCGCACCCAGCGCGGCAACAACAACGCGTATTGCCAGGACAATGAGCTGTCGTGGATCGACTGGAACCTGGACAAGCACGACCACAAGCTCCTGCAGTTCACGCGCGACCTGATCCATCTGCGCCGCGATCACCCGGTCATGCGCCGCCGCCGCTTCCTCGAAGGGCCTGCCAAGCGTGGCGGCGAGTCTGAGCTGGGTGAGATCGAGTGGTTTACACCCGCTGGCACGCACATGACGGAAGAGGAATGGAACCAGCCGTGGGCGCGCTCAACGATGGTCTTCTACAACGGGGATGCGATTCGTGAGCCCGATGCCGACGGACGCCGGATCCTCGACGACGATTTCCTACTGCTGATCAACGCTGCACCGGAGGCGGTCGACTTTACACTCCCCGACGCAAAGTATGGGTCCCTGTGGCACACGGTTGTTGACACGGCGGGCGACGATGACCACCGAGATTACCGCTCGGGAGACACTGTCCATGTCAGGCCACATACCGCCTTCATTCTGCGTAATCCGCGCGGCCTGTAAAACCTAGGGATCATCTCGATACGTTGCAGGAAACACGTACCCGCTACTTATCGAGATGGCCCCGCGCGGCGCGTCTGTAACAAAAGACAAGATGACACCCGTACGATTTCAATCGTGAATGAGAACGCGGTGCCCGAGGACTTTGTTCGGGCCCTGCTGTCCCTGCGACAGGCCTCCCACCTGCCGCATATCCTCCTCGAGGAGGTGCCACCGCCTCGTCGGCTGGCTCCTTTTACAGCTGCGCTCGCGATGCGCACGATCGATGAGGACAGCGCTGGACAGCCTTTGTCGACTGGCCGCATGGTCGTGTTGCACGACCCTGTGGGCCAGCTCGGCTGGAATGGCACGTTCCGCATCGTGTGTCAGATGCGCACTCAGGTGGATTCCATCATGGCCGTCGATCCGATGTTGTCGGAGGGCGTGTGGGGGTGGATGCTCGATTGTCTTGACGGCGCGGGCGCTGGTTTCCACGACATCACGGGCACGGTCACTCGTGAGATGAGCGAGGCGTTCGGTGGACTGGAGCTGCGAGGCTCGTCCCTGTTTGTCGAGGTCCGAGCCTCGTGGACGCCCAATAGCGAGTATCTTGGGGAGCATCTATTCGGGTGGGCGGATGCCATGCGCAAGACGGCTGGCATCGTTCCTACCCGTCACCTCGAAGGAGTTTGAGTGCTGGTAAACAATGGCGGTGGCTTGCCGCAGGGCGATACGGATAACCCGGAGCTTATCGCTCAGCCACGCGGGGGGACCCCTGCCGTCATTGATACCCGAGAAGGCCTCGAGAAGGCCGCACGCGCGCTGGCACAGGGTTCAACGCCGATTGCGCTGGACGTGGAGCGCGCGCAGGGGTTCCGTTATGGTTCGGACCCGTATCTGGTTCAGATCCGCCGCGAGGATGTTGGCTCGTTCCTGATTGACACCCATGCGCTGCCGGATCTGTCGGTGTTGCAGCCCGGTGTTGAGGACGTGTGGCTGCTGCACGATTGTCTGCAGGATCTGCCGAATCTGCGTCAGGTGGGTCTGCGTCCGTCCGCTCTGTTCGACACGGAGATTGCCGCTCGCCTCGTGGGTTTGGAGCGTTTCGGTCTGGCGGCGGTGGCTGAGCAGGTGTTGGGCTTGGGCCTCGTGAAGGATCATCAGGCCTCGGATTGGTCGGTGCGCCCTCTGCCCAAGGAGTGGCTACGCTACGCGGCGCTCGACGTCGAGCTGCTCACGGAGCTGTATTACCGCCTGTCGAAGCGCTTGGATCAGATGGGGCGTTGGGAGTGGGCGCAGCAGGAGTTCGCGCACGCACTCAGCGTCAAGCCGCCGACCGCGAAGCCTGATCGGTGGCGTTCCCTCCCCGGGGCCGGCAAGATCCGTTCGCGCCGAGGTCTGGGTGTCCTCAAGGCGCTGTGGGAGACCCGTGAGTCAATCGCGCGTCGTATCGACATGTCCCCGGGGCGTCTGGTGCGTAACGCGGCGCTCGTACGTGCCGCGTCGAATCCGCCTCGCAACAAGCGTGCCCTCATGTCCATCAACGAGTTCCGCTCCCCCATCGCCCGACAGTACGAGGATGAGTGGATGCGCGCGCTCGCGTCCGTGGCCGCTTTGACCGAGGACGAGCTGCCGCCCAAGCGCAAGCCAGTGCAGCCCGGCTCGATCCCGGAACCGCGCCAGTGGGTTCGCATCGACGAGGCCTCGGCTGCGCGCCTGGGAGTCGTTCGTCGTGCGGTCGCCTCGGTGGCGGCCAGCGTGGGGCTGGCACCCGAGGTGGTGCTGGCTCCGCAGGTGCAACGCTACCTCGCGTGGGCGCCCCTGGATCCTTCGCGTCCATCCGGTGACGAGGTCGAGGAGCGTATGGTGACGCGCGGAGCCAGGGACTGGCAGATCGATCTCACACTCGACCCGGTGTGTGACGCACTCGGCGTCTGAGGGGCCGCTCGACGCATGGGTATGCGTGCGACGCGTGTGCGTCGAAGCCCCACTATTCGCTGGTCCATTCGGGTCGGCGCGCCCGAGTAACGTACGTCAGCGCGCTGCGACCGTGTTCACGAGGCCGCGAGCCGTCGCCTCAATACCGTCCGCGTCGTAGCCAAAGTCAGCGATCATCCGGGAACGTTCCCCGTGCTCGGGGAATCCCTGGGGGACGCCGAGGCAACGCACGGGTATTCCAGATTCCGCGAGAGCGTCGCGCAGCGCCCAGCCGAAGCCGCCGTGCACGATGCCGTCCTCGACCGTGATCACTGCATCGTAGTCGGCGGCCATGTCCACCAGACCGGACGAAATGGGGATGAGCCAGCGGGGGTCCACGACGGTGACGCTGATGCCGTCTGCGGCCAGTCGTTCCCCCGCCTCGATGGCGTCGGGCGCGCATGCTCCGGTTCCCACGATCAGTACTTTGGCGGGTGAGGACGGGCAGGCCTCGTCGAGGAGAACATCCACTCCCCCAACGCTGCACAGTGCAGGCATCGGCTCAGGCAGGGCACCCTTGCGGTAGCGCAGGACGGTGGGCGCATCGCTGACGTCGAGTGCTTCGCGCAGCTGGCCGCGCAGCGTATCCTCGTCGCGGGGTGCGGCCAGACGCAGCCCCGGGATCAGCGAGCACATCGCGATATCCCAGACGCCGTTGTGGGATGCGCCGTCCGCCCCCGTAATTCCCGCTCGATCAAGGACAAGCGTGACGCCCGCCTTGTGCAAAGCAACGTCCATGAGAAGCTGGTCGAAAGCGCGGTTCAGGAACGTCGCGTACAGAGCGACAACGGGATGCGCGCCCTCGTAGGCCATGCCTGCAGCGGAGGCGACCGCCTCAGCCTCCGCGATGCCCACATCGATCACGCGACCCGGGTAGGCCTCGTGCATGGGACCCAGACCAACCGGCAGCATCATCGCGGCGGTAATCCCGACAATATCCGTGCGCGTCGCAGCCTGGGCACAGATCTCGTCCGCGAAGACGCCGGTCCAGCCAAAGCGTTCAGGGGCGACGGGCAGGCCCGTCTCCGGGTGAATCGGACCAACGGCATGGAAGCGATCAGCGATGTCTTTCTCGGCGGGCTTGTAACCGCGCCCCTTCTCCGTGATGACGTGAACGATAACGGGTTCTTCGAGCATCCGCGCACGACGCAAAGCTGTCTCCACTGCTGCGATATCGTGCCCATTCACAGGACCGATGTACTTGAGGCCCAGATCCTCGAACATGACCTGCGGCAAGAGAGCATCCTTGAGTCCAGTCTTCAGGCCGTGCAATGCATCGTAGGCGGCGCGCCCCGGCGTCCCGTGGCTAAGAAGATGTTGCTTACCCCACGCAAGCGCCTTCTCGTAGCCGGCGGAGGTGCGCAGCGCGTCCAAGTGGTCAGCGAGGCCGCCGATAGTCGGAGCGTAGGAGCGACCATTGTCATTGACGACGATGACAATGCGTCGGTGCTTCGAAGCCGCGATGTTGTTGAGAGCCTCCCACGCCAAGCCACCCGTGAGCGCGCCATCACCGATGACACCGACCGTCCACGTGCGTTCCCCATGTCGGTGTTTCTCGCGTGAAATCCCGTCCACCCACGCCAGCGACGCCGAGGCATGGGAGGACTCCAACACGTCGTGCTCGGATTCGGAGCGCGACGGATAGCCCGACAACCCACCCGGGCAGCGCAGCGAGGAGAAATCCTGGCGCCCCGTGAGCAGCTTATGCACGTAGGCCTGATGCCCCGTGTCGAAGACGATCGTGTCCTGGGGGGAGCGGAACACGCGATGCAAGCCAATCGTCAGCTCGACGACACCGAGATTCGGGCCGAGGTGGCCGCCCGTACGCGACACGTTGTCGATCAAGAAGGCGCGGATTTGCGCCGCCAACTGATCCAGCTGTTCCCGCTCGAGGCGACGCAGCTCCCGAGGGGTGGTACAGCGCGACAGCAAGTCACGCGTGCTTAGTGCTCCAGACATGGCTTCTAGTGTAGATGCCCAGCGTCTCACCTACAGATCAAATTATTCGCGCACGGGTCCCGATACACGCAGGCCCCTAGCGGGCGCATTAAGATAGGAGTATTGGCTCGCCATACCGCTCAAGGAGGCACTATGTCCGTTACCGTCGCACCCCACGGCGTCTGGAAGTCCCCGATCACGGGCAACTCGTTCACTGCTCGATCCGTCACTCTATCCCAGGTTCGCGTGGACGGGCCAGATACCTACTGGGTGGAGGGTCATCCGCTTGAAGGCGGTCGTGGCACGCTCCTGCGCCGTCGGAGCACCGGTGAGACGGGAGAGGTCTTGCCGCTGATCGACGGTGTGCGTCTGCCAGACATTGGCACCCGCGTCCATGAGTATGGCGGCAAGGCGTACGCGGTGCACCACGGCGTCATTGTTTTCTCGGATCGCACCGACGGACGCGTGTACGCCTTTGATACGGCGGAGCCGCGCCGCGGCATACGACCGCTGACGACCCTGTCTCAGGTCCGTTACGGCGACTTCTGGATTGCCGACGTGCGCGGCCTCGTCTACGCGGTGGCCGAGGATCACTCGGGCGAAGGCGAACCCGTCAACTCCATCGTGGCAATTCCGCTGGACGGTTCGGCGGCGCGCAATAACGACGCCATCATTCCCGTCTTCGGCGGGACCGACTTCGCGCAGGCTCCAACGGTGTCCCCGGATGGCACGAAGCTGGCATGGATCTCGTGGAACCACCCGAACATGCCGTGGACCTACTCGCAGCTGCACGTGGCGTCCCTGACTTTTGAGGGCACCATCGACCAGGAGGTCATCCTCGTCGATCAGCCGGGCGTGTGTGTCTACGAGCCGCGTTGGACGCTCGACGGCGAACTCATTCACGTGGATGATGCCTCCGGCTGGGCGAACCTGTACCGCACCCAGGGCTTCACATGGAAGGACGGCGAGGACCCGAACGCGTGGACGTCGCGTCTGCGTACCCGCGCCCTGCACCCAGGCAAGCGCGCGTTCTCACACCCGCACTGGCATCTCGGCCTGCACTCCTACGACAACTTCGATAACGACTACCTGGTGTGCTCGTGGGCCGAGGACCAGGTGTGGCACATCGGTACCGTGCGCATCGACAACGGCATGACCGAGGAATGGGCGACCGGCTGGTGGCCCATCGGTAACGTCGCTGCCGCTGACGGCCGCGTCGTCTTCCTGGCTGACTCCGCCACGCACACGCCGGCGATTATTGAGGTGTCGCGCGGCAAGACGAAGGTGCTGCGTCCTTCTTCTGAGGCCGAGGTTCCCACCGCCTTGGTCTCCACCGCTGAGATGATCACGTGGAAGACCTCGGACGGTGAGGAAGCGCACGGCTTCTACTATGCGCCCGTGAACCCCGACTTTGAGGCTCCCGAGGGCGAGCTGCCCCCGCTCATTGTCAACGTGCACGGTGGCCCGACCAGCGCGGTGCGCCCCGGCCTGCAGATACCTTTCCAGTACTGGACTAGCCGCGGTTTCGCTGTCCTGGACGTGAATTTCCGTGGGTCGACGTCCTTTGGTCGCCCCTACCGTGAGCGTCTCAACGGAAATTGGGGCGTCATGGACGTTCAGGATTGCATTGACGGCGCTCAGTACCTCATCGACCTGGGCCGCGTCGATCCCCGACGCATTGCTATCCGTGGACGTTCGTCCGGCGGCTTCACCGTGCTCAACGCGCTCGCCTCCTCCGATGTGTTCACCGCTGGCGCTTCCTTCTCAGGTATCGCGGACCTGGCGAAGTTGGCGGAGACCAGCCACAAGTTCGAGTCGCACTACGACGGTATTCTGCTTGGCACGTTCGACAGGTCGGATCCGGTGTGGACACAGCGCTCACCGATCAACCGCGTTGCGGAGATCACGGCCCCCCTGCTGCTCCTACAGGGCACTGCAGACCCGGTGGTGCCTGCCTCGCAGGCACAGGAAATGTACGAGGCTCTGCGCGCTAACGGCAGCGCTGTCGCCCTCAAGCTCTACGAGGGTGAGGGACACCGCTTCCGTTCGGCCGTCAACATTAAGGATGCGTTGCTGTCGGAGCTGGCCTTCTACCGGACCGTCTGGGGCATCGACACCGATAACCCCGTTCACGTGGAGATCGCGAACCTGTGACACTCTCATCGAAGTCCCCGCAGTCTGACCACTCGGCTGCGGGGACGCGCGTTCGCGTCGGCCACACAGTCGCCGCCCATCGGTCCCTGCTCGGCGTGGCCGCCGCGCTCGTTGGCGCGGTTGTCGGCGCGGCAGCGGTTCTGTTTAACCTCGCGATTCGCGGGTGGACGTGGGTGTCGACCGGCTTCGACGAGTACACGACCCACATTGGGCAGTCGCACGGCGTCTGGGGCTGGGCACCGTGGCTGTTCCTGCTGCTGTCCCCCGCCATAGCGGGCTTCATCTACGGGCCACTTATCCAGCGCTACGCACCGTCCGCGAAGGGCCACGGTATCCCCGAGGTCATGCTCGCGGTGCGCCGCAAGGGTGGGCTCATCCCCGGGCGAGTCGCGATCGTGAAGATCCTGGCCTCGGCCCTCACGATCGGCTCCGGCGGTTCGGCAGGCCGCGAGGGACCCATCGTCCAGGTGGGGGCATCGCTCGGTTCAACCATTGCCTCGTGGATGCGTATGCCTGTCTCCCGCGTCGTCCTTCTTGCCTCCTGCGGGTCGGCGGCGGGTATCGCGGCGACCTTTCATGCGCCCTTGGCGGGCGCGGTTTTCGCCCTCGAGGTCATCCTCGTCGAGTTCACGGCTGAGACCTTTGGCTTCGTCGTTCTCTCAGCCGTCACCTCCTCGATCGTGGCGCGCCTCCTACAGGGTGACGAGATGGTCGTGCGCGTCGCCGACAACCTAGCCTTCGCGTCCATGTCGGACATGTGGTGGGTGGCCCTCCTCGGTCTCGTTGCGGGACTCTGCGGCCTCGGTTTCTCGAAGATTCTCTATGCCTCCGAGGACGCCATTGACTGGGTATGGGCGCACACGCGCCTGCCCGAGTGGGCGCGCCCGGGCGTCCTTGGCTTGCTCCTGGGCGCTGGCCTCGTGGCTTTCCCGTACATGTACGGGTCGGGCTATCCGCTGGAGGAGGAGGCGATCGCGGGCAACTACTCGATCGGCTTCCTGTTGGCGCTCATGGTGGGGCGTGCGCTGTACACGTCCTTCACTATCGGCATAGGCGGATCGGGCGGCGTGTTCGCCCCGACGCTGTTTATCGGCGCGATGGCGGGCGCTGCTTTCGGGGATGCGCTGTCGCCTGTGACAAATTCGCCAGTCGGCGTCTTCGCTGTGGTGGGTATGGGCGCGGCCTTCGCGGGTGCGGCCCGCGCGCCGATGACGGCGGTGCTCATCATCGTGGAGATGACGGGGCAGTTCTCGTTGATTCTCCCCATGATGTTGGCGGTTGTCATTGCCACGGGAGCCTCGCGTTTCCTCACCCGCGCGACGATCTACACGGAGAAGCTGCGCCGCCGCGGCGACGTTCTTGACGATCCTGTTGAGGGCACGCTGCTGGGTACGCGCGAGGCCTCGCAGTGGATGATCGCAGCCCCGGAGGTCCTGGCCTGCACCCGTTCCGTTGCCTCCGCGCTGTCGGCGCTGCGCCGCACGAAGGAGACCGTTCTCCCGGTCGTCGATAATGAGGGGCGCTTCGCGGGCCTCGTGTCCTCGCTGCGCCTGGCCGAACTCACGCAGGAGGGCGGTTCGCTCGACGCTCCCGTCTCGGATCTGCCCCTCATCGACGAGGCCGTGGCGGCCTCCGCTCCCCCATCCGAGGTTCTCGGGGCGCTGAGGTCCACCGGCTTGCAGGCGTTGCCCGTTCTGGATGAGGATCGCCGCGTGGTCGGTTGGGTGTCCGAGCGCGACCTGGTGGATCGCATGTACCGCGATCAGCGCCGCGCTATTGCTGCCCGCACGCAGACCTCGTGGGGGTCGCGCATACAGGAGCGCAGGAGGAGCCGCTAGCGGTGAAGGACCGACACCATCTCCACGTGGTGGGTGTGTGGGAAGAGGTCCCAGGCCTGCAGTGATTCGAGCTGGTACCCGGCCTCGGTGAGGGTGCGCAGGTCGCGCGCGCCCGCCGCCGGGTCGCACGAGACGAGCACGACGCGCGGAGTACCCGTGGCCGCGATGGCCTGGCAGACCTCGGCGCCAGCACCGGCGCGCGGCGGATCAGCCACGACCACGTCGGGCACGGCTCCCAGCTGGCCCGACAGGTCGACGACGCCCTCGCGATCCACGTTCCCGGCGAAGGCATCCACCCAGTCGAACGCGGCGAGGTTCTCTCCGGCGTCACGCACGGCACCCTCCTCGCCCTCGAGCGTCGCAACACGGCCGGTCTCGCCGACAGCGCGCGCGAGCGGCACGGAAAACAGGCCCGCGCCCGAGTACAGTTCCATGACCGCGCGGCCGACCCCGGCCTCGTCGACGCCGAACGCGGCAGCCAGCACGGCGTTCGCGAGCACCTCGGCACCGCGCACGTGCGTCTGCCAGAAACCGGAGGGACGCACGTAGTAGGACTCCTCCACGTCACCGACGGGCATGTTCCAACGCAACACATCGGCGTCAATACGCACGCCGTCGGCGGCGTACGTGTCCTCGCCGATCAGGACAACGGGATCGCCGCCGGAAGGGGCCACCGCGCGCACGCGGTCCCCCGGTTTCCACAGGCGTCGCCACGGCGTCCCTTCATCGAACAGGCCGAGTTCACGGATCGCCGGCACGGCCAGCGGCATGTCCTCGAGTGCGATCACGCGTCGGCCGCGGAACTCATGCATGCCGGCGCGGCCCGCCTCGTCGATGACGACGTCGATGCGCGAACGGCGACCGACCAGCTTATCGTTCGGATCCTCATCCCCTGGCGCGGGCGCGACACGCACTCCCCCGAGGGCATCCACGGCCTCGGCCAGGGCCTCGCCACCCACGCGGCGTACCTGCCCGGCGATCACGCGGGACTTCCAGGCGCGCTGGGCGACCGGAGTCAGGTGCGCGAGTTCACCACCGCCGACACCTCCGGGACCTGCCTGAGGCCAAACGGACTCCACGCGATCTTCGGAGGCGGAGAGGACCTCGACGGCATCCGCCCATGCGAGCTTCTTCTGGACGGCGGTCACGCGCGCACGAACGATCTCGCCGGGTGCCGCGTGGCGTACGAAGACAACGCGTCCGTTCTCGTCACGGGCGACGCACGCGCCGCCGTGCGCGGGTTCACCGACGGTCAGCTGGAGGATCTCACCGACCCCCTCGCGGGGCTGCGTGTTTGCGGGGCGACGACGCTGAGAAGAGCGGCGACGGGACGGACGGTGACTCATGAGGACTCCTCAGCGGTGTCATGCGCATTAGCGGGCTGCTCAGCATGGGCATTCGACTCAGACGAGGTCGGTGCTCCCACGCGCAAGAACGGATCGTTGACGCGCTGACGCCCCTCCACGACGTCGTCCTCTCCGAGTTGCCAGGGCACGATCGTAATGACCACGCCGGGCACGTCCAGGAGAGCGGCCCGCAGGCGCAGACCGGACTGGTTGTGAACCAGGTTCTCCCACCAGTGGGTGACGAGGAACTGGGGCATGTAGATGACAAGCATCTCCGTGGGCATCGCGCGACGGCGACTGCGCACGTATTGCAGGATCACCGAAGCGATGTCACGGTAGGGCGCAGACAGGAGAGTCAGCGGCACGGGCACTCCCGAGGCACGCCACTGACGCAGCATCCTGTTCTCTTCCTCGTCGTCGGCGACGACCGAGACGAGTTCAATGGACGTCGGTGAGGAAGCTCGGGCGGCCGCGATGGCGCGCATCGCGGGGCGAGACAGGGAGGAGACGAGGACGAGGGCGCGCACGCGGGTCGGAAGAGCACGGCGCGCGTGCCAGTCATCAACCCGCAGCTGCTCACGGACAGTCTTATAGTGGCGATGAATCGAGATCTGACCACAGAACGCAACGGCGATCATCAGCAGGGTGATCCAAGCACCGTGCGTGAACTTGGTAGCCAGAACGATCAGGAGAACCGCGCCCGTCATCATGAAGCCGACGATGTTGACGGCGCGCGAGCGCAGCACACTCATGCGTTCCTGACCCGACTGGCGCGTACGCAGCTGCCTATTCCAGTGCTTAATCATGCCCAGCTGCGAGAGCGTGAAGGAGATGAAGACACCGACGACGTAGAGCTGGATGAGGCGTGTGGTCTGTGCCTGGAAGCCGACGATCAGCGCGATCGCCGCGACGGTGAGCACGACGATGCCATTGGAGTAGGACAGGCGGTCGCCGCGACGCACCATCTGGTGAGGCAGGAAGGAGTCGCGTGACAGGACCGAGGCCAGGGTTGGGAAGCCGTTAAACGCAGTGTTTCCAGCGAGCACCAGAATGAAGCCGGTGACGACGGTGATCAGAATGAACAGCACGGATCCGTGCCCGAACACCGCGGAAGCGATCTGTGAAATCGCGGGGTCAACAGGGGTCTTCTCAGGGACAGGGGCACCGTCGAGAGTCAGCTGCGCGGCCGGGTCTTCGACGATCTTGACGCCCGTGGCGCGAGCAAGCACGAGGATTGAGATCATCATGGAGGCCGCGATCATGCCCAGCATCGCCAAGGTTGTCGCGGCATTGCGGGATTTCGGGCGACGGAACATGGGCACGCCGTTCGAGATAGCTTCGACGCCGGTCAGGGCCGCACAGCCCGAGGAGAAGGCACGCATGAGCAAGAAGGCACCCGCCAGTCCGGCCAAGCCGTCGGCATGTCCGGGGGCCGCCACGAGATCGTAGGCAGCCGTGGGGGCAGTACCTAGATGGCCCGTCGCCATCTTCGCGAAGCCGACGACAACCATGAGACCGATAGAAAACATATACACGTACGTGGGCACAGCAAAGGCGCTGCCCGCTTCACGGGTACCGCGCAGGTTGAGCGTCGCCAAAATGATGACGAGAGCAACCGCGATGGGGACCTCATGACCGAGCAACGATGGCACGGCTGTGGTGATGTAACTGGCACCCGAGGAAATCGAGACGGCGACCGTCAGGATGTAGTCGACCAGCAGAGCCGAGGCCACAAGTAGTCCCCAGGAACGCCCGAGGTTCGTGGTCACAACCTCATAATCGCCGCCACCCGACGGATAGGCGTGGACAGTCTGCCGGTAGGAAGCGACCACGACTGCCAGGACGAGGGCAACCACAACGCCCACCCACACGGATTGGACGGCTGCCATGCTTCCGGCGAGCGCCAGCGTTAAGAGAACTTCATCGGGTGCATAAGCAACCGACGACAGCGCGTCCGAAGCAAAAATCGGGAGGGCAATGCGTTTGGGGAGAAGCTGGTGACCCATCGCGTCCGATCGCATCGGGCGCCCGATGAGCACGCGCTTCGCGTAAGCCAACAAGTTCATCACGAATGTTAAGCGTAGTCCACCTGACCCGCGTCTGGGAAAGACACATGAGCACGCGTGGCCATCTGGCGTGCACCGGAGTAGTTTGGTCCTCGTGCACTTTGTGATCATGGGTTGCGGGCGCGTTGGTGCCCGCCTGGCATCAACGCTCGACGCAGTGGGTCATTCCGTGGCCATTATTGACCAGGATTCCAAGGCTTTCGCGCGCCTGTCCCCCGACTTTTCTGGCCGGAGAGTCACGGGCGTAGGCATGGACCGCGACTGCCTGCGTCAAGCGAACATCAAGGACGCGTACGCCTTTGCGGCGGTCTCTTCGGGTGATAACTCGAACATTATCGCCGCGCGCGTCGCACGTGAGGTTTTCCACGTTGAGCACGTGGTGGCCCGCATCTACGATCCCACGCGCGCCTATCTCTACGAGCGCCTGGGCATCCCCACGGTGGCCTCCGTGCAGCGCACCGCCGAATCCGTCCTTCGCCGCATGCTTCCCCCGGATGCCTCACTCATCTGGTCCCACCCAACCGGCGCGGTCGGCCTCGTCAACGTGACCCCCTCCCCCCACTGGTATGGCCTGAGCTTCGCAGTCGTCGAGGAACTCACAGGATGCCGGGTCATCTTCACATCGCGCCTGGGTTCGATCCGCACGGCCGAACCCAGCTTCGTTGTGCAAGAGCACGATCAACTGTATTTCGCGATCAACGGGACGGACACGACGCAGCTGCGTGACCAGCTGGCGAGTCCGCCCAAGACGGAGGAATGAGCATGAAAATCGTCATCGCGGGAGCGGGTTCGGTGGGCCGCAGCGTCGCCCTGGAGCTGCTGGCGCACGGCCACGACATCACACTCATCGACAACATGCCGGAGAAGCTGCGCATCGCGACCGTCGCGGACGCGGACTGGGTGCTTGCGGACGCTTGCTCGCCTGATGCTCTGCGTGACGCCGGCGTGGAGGAGGCGGACGTCGTTGTCGCAGCGACCGGCGACGACAAAGCGAATCTGGTGATTTCGCTGCTATCCAAGACAGAGTTCGCCGTCCCGCGTGTCGTCGCACGCCTGAACAATCCGAATAACGAGTGGCTTTTCGATCAGGCATGGGGTGTCGACGTATCGGTGTCGACGCCGCGTATCATGACCGCTCTGGTCGAGGAGGCTGTCTCCATCGGCATCCCGGTGCGTCTCTTTTCGTTCAATACCGCTGCTGTGTCCATGCACGCACTGATTCTTCCCGAGGATTCGCCCGTGGTCGGCAGGCGCGTGCACTCCCTGGAGTTGCCCCCGCGCTCCGTCCTGGCTGCGCTACTGCGCGATGGGCGTCCGCTCACTCCCAGCGCCGATGACGTATTCGAGGCCTCGGACGAGCTGTTGCTGCTGGTGCCGGATTCGGATGCGTCGGCTCTGGATCAGCTGCGCGAGGCCGTAGCGTCCCCGTCCTCGGAAGAGGAGACGGAGGACGAGGAGTAGTCGCGCAGGCCCCACCAGGTGGCCCAGGCACCGAGCGCGAAGAGCGGCAGACCCAAGGCGAGCTTGGCGATGCCGAGTGCCGCGACCGCGCCTGCGGCCCACAGGGGGGCTTGGACGGCGACGCGCAGGCCAAACAAACCCGCCCACATCCACGTGAGCAGGGCGCAACGGCGGCGGAGGGGGCGCAGGGAGGGGTCACGCTGCCAGCCCGTGGACAGGCCGGTAAGCATCGCGTAGAAGAAGCCGACCAGGGAACGCCGCGCGAGGACTGACAGGGCGAAGGCCGCGGCCATGGCGAGGTTCGTGACGATCCCCCACGCAAAATAGTTTTCGCCACGCCCGGTCGCGGCGGCCAGAATAACGCCAACCGCGACGCCGAAAAACCCCGAGACGGCCTGTTGAGTGCTCTGACGCTGGATCAGTCGAATGATGCAGGCGATGACTGCGACGGCGGAGGCCGCGACGAGGGTTGGCACGAGGGCGTGGGTTGCGACGTAGACGATGACGAAGATCAGCCCGGGAGCGCTGGTCTCAATGACGCCGCGTGTGCCGCCCAGGGTCTGCGACCACGAGAATTCCTCGGAGGCAGCCTGGCTCATCCAGCGCGGCGCGGGCATCAGCCCTCCCCCGCGATGACATGGTACAGGGGATTGATGATGACCGTGCGCTCGCCAACACGACCGACGGTGCCCTCAACTTCGAGGCGCTGACCGACGCTCAGGCCCGGGATGGATGAGCGGCCCGGCCAGCGCAATTCGAGCGTGTCGGTTCCATCGTAGAGCGTGGCGACGAGAACACGCTGGGTACCCTCCTCCGGCGGGTAGGTCATACTCAGGAGGGTGCCGAACACCAGCGCGTGGCTGCGGTCGGTCACGTCGCGGATGGGTGTGACGCCGCGGGCGGCGCGCGCAGAATCTTCGTCGAGGGCGGCATCCAAGGAACGCGCGTCCTTATCCAGGCCGAGGGCCGCACCGACCCGAGAAATCCACGAGGCCATGTCAGTCCTCCTGGGCGCCTGCGGGCAGGTGAACGGGCAGCAGCTCCAGGCGCGTGCGCGGCTGCTCGTCGCGACGAATGACGATGCGGTCGATGACCTTTTCGATCTCGAGTCCGGACTCAGCGTTGGCGGCGGCGGGGCCGATGATGTCGATGCGCGCGAACCAGCGGTCGCCTTCGCGGCCCAGGATGCGCATGCGCGAGGTCGCAGAGCGGCCATCAGGCATCTTCATCGGCATATCAACGAGTAGCTCGGCACCGTAGCGCGTGCGGATGTCGGCAACCTTGGCACCCTGCTTCTCGAAGCCCGCACGGATTTCATCGCGCAGCTCATCCCAGACTCCGCCGGATCGCGGCGCGGCAGCGACGCTCATCTGGATGCCCGAGTTACCGAGTACTACGAGAATCTGCAGGACGGTGGTGCCGTCGTCGGCGACCTGGGTGCGCAGCTGCATACCCGGACGAGACGGGAGTAGAATGGCACCCATGTCGACGTAGCCTTCGGAGGTATACACGTCCTTGTAGTTGCGAGGACCGGGCTGACTCCAGATTTCGGCGTCTTCGTCACTGAGGCGAGGCAGCGCCTCAACCTCGTCGAAGTCGTCGTTGTATGTCTTTTTCTTTCGTCCGAACATCCCTCTACCTTACATCGCGCACTCGGTGCACACAGGATTGCCGTTGGCATCCACGTGATCGAGCTGCGACGCATGGTGGACGAGGAAGCACTCCGAGCAGGTGAACTCATCATCCTGGCGCGGAACGACGTGAACGGTCAGCTCTTCCTTGGACAGGTCGGCACCGGGAAGCTCAAAGTTCTCGGCAGCCTCGTTCTCGTCTTCTTCGATCTCGGCTGAACCGGCATCGTTGCGACGGGACTTCAGCTCCTCAATCGAGTCCTCTGAGACCTCGTCTTCGTTCTTACGCGGTGCATCGTAATCGGTTGCCATGGTTCTCCCCTTTCACCCTCGTACAGTTTTATACGAGTGTCTATGCGCTGGGAGGATAACACTTGTGGAACGAATGTGCCATCGTATGTGTGACACGCGCGCCGTTACGCGACATTGTGCGCATAATTTGAGACGATTCCACCGTGACGTATGAGGAGGAAGCGATGATTGAGCTCGAATTGCTCGGGACCAGCTCCGACGGCGAGTCCCTGGTGCTCACCGACGCCCAGGGTGAACGCTATTCGATCTTGATCTCGGACGAGCTCCGCGGCGCTATCCGCCGTGACCGCCCCAAGGTGGATATCACGCCCTCGCGTCCTACTCTTGCTCCCCGCGACATTCAGGCTCTCTTGCGCGCAGGTGCGACCCCGGAGGAGATCGCATCCACACACGGCATGGACGTGAAGGCTGTTGAGCGTTTTGAGGCTCCCGTTCAGGCTGAGAAAGATTACGCGCTGTCTCGGGCCCAAGCGGTGCGCATCGGTGAGGGCGGCCCCACGATGGGCGACCTCGTGCTGGACCGTCTGGCGGCGCGTGGCGTCGAGCCGTCCTCCCTCGATTGGTCCGCGACGCGCGAGGCCGGGGAACCTTGGCAGATCATCGTCACCTTTGTGCAGGGAGCAGCCGAGCACGCGGCCCACTGGCATCTGTCAAACTCGGGCACGCTCGAGGCCATCGACCAGGAGGCCCAGTGGCTGACCGAACAGGTCTCTGCTTCCCCCTCCTCGTCGATTTTCTCTCCCATCCCCCGCCCCGCGCCGGCTCCTGATCCCGACGAAGAGGATCTACGCACCCGCGAGGCCCTGATCGATCAACTGAACGCTGCACGCGGCAAACGCCAGAAGGTCGACGTAGATCTGGGCGACGAGGAGGATGAAGAAGCAGAATACCTGGCCGCTATCGCGGGTGAGGATGCGGAGAACTCCGCCGAGCCTGAGCCGTCGAGCGGCCCGATCTCCGCACGTATCTACTCGTTGGCTTCCGCGCGCACCAAGATTGAGCAGGACGCGGGTACGCCCGCTTCCGGTGCCATCCCCCTGCCCACGCGCCGTCAGGTCACCGGTGCCATCCCCGTCGGTATCCGCTCGACGCGTGACGGTGCCCATACCTCGTCCCACGCGCTGCCATGGCTCTCTGACTCCGCCTCTCCTTCCGAAGGGACCGAGGCCTCGGCGGATTCAGAGGAGCAGCGCACTCCCGCGCTGCCCATGAAGGCCGTGACCGCTGGCGGCGAGTCCTCCGGCGCGGACAATGCTCCCACGACGACGGGGGCTGTGTCTGCTCTGACGGGAGGCGCGCTGACCGCAATCGGATCGATACCTGCGCAGGGTCTATCAGGAAACCGCCTGACACGTAGCGTGTCCTCTAAGAAGGGGCGGCGCTCGGTGCCCAGTTGGGACGAAATCGTCTTTGGCTCGAAGCCGTAAACAGGTCGGCCCCCTGACAACAGGGGGCCGACATTGTTAGGAGAGCGTCACGACGGGGATACGCATCTCAGTCGGCGTCACCGAGCCATGAATGCCCGGCATCGCGATGGCCGCCGCGCTCTGTGTCCGCGAATCGACCACTCCCCCGCACCCGCGCGCAAGAACAAGCAGGTCGCCGATAACCGATGCGCCGCTGCCCTCGCCGATGAGCGCGGGCATCTGGGCGCGCGACAGCACCCAGGCGCTCTCCCCCAGCGTCTCACGCCAGCGTTCCTCAACCTCGTCGGCGCGTCCCTCCTCGGCGTGCACATGGGCCGCTCGCGTCTCGCCCGCGACGATTCGCACACCCTCACGCAGGGCGGGCGTGGAGGCCACGTCGATAATGCGGTCTGGTTCCACGTTGATCATGCCGTGATCGGCCGTCAGAACGACGCGTACGCCGCTCGGCAGGCCCCGCATGAGCATTGCCAGGCCCGCATCAAATTGCTCGACCTGTCCGATCCACGCATCGGAGGCCACGCCGTGAGCGTGACCCGAATGGTCGATCTCGGACCAGTACAGGTAGACGACAGGCGTGCCCGCGCGCAGCTCGCGCAGGGCCGCGCTCACGCGCTGCTCAAGGGTATCGGCGGGCACGTGGCGCGCACCGCGCAGTGCTGCGCCCGTCAGGCCGGACCCGGCGAAGCGCGCGGGCGACACGACCGCTGAGGACACGCCCTCCTCGGCAAGACGCTCAAAATAGGTGGGGACCGGCTGCCACTGCGTGGGCGCGGGACCGCCCTCCATAGCGAGCAGGTTCATGACGCCGCCCCCGTAGGCGACGGAGAAGCCCACCATGTTGGTCGCTCCCGGGCGCGCGCCCGTGCCAAACGCGGTGATCGCAGCCGACGTCGTCGAGGGCACAATCGTGTGGATCGAGCGGATGTCGGCCCGCATGCGACGAAGCGTCGGCGTGTGTCCCAAGTGCTCTTGCATGAGTTCATAGCCAAAGCCGTCGACGAGGATGAGGAGCACCTGGTCAGCCCCGGCCTCGATCCCGAGCGCGCTGGCGGCCTCGGACGACGCGCCGGGCAGAGACGGGTCGATGGCGGCGAGCGCGCCGGGGATGATGTCCGTGATCGACGGATCGGTGGTGCCCGGCAGGTCAGCGCCGGGCATGTCCAGTGTCATGACGCGTTCACTCACTGCGGGTCCCCATCAGCCCAGCCAGGCAATCAACAAACTCGACGGCCTCGTCCAAGGCATCCTGCCCGTCGGCAGCCGCCGACACGCGGAAGGTCATGTCATCCGGATACGAAGTACCCGTGTAGCCGTGGTCGGCCATGCAATTCGGGTCGTCGCAGCGGGCGGGTTCGACGTCAAGTCGGCGCGCCCCCTTCAAGTCCAGCGCGATGGTCATCTCGGACAGGCCGACGGCGTTCTCGGGGTCAGTGAAAACCTCCATCGTGGAATATCCGGCGATGTCGGTCACGCGGTGCACGGCCGTCGCGATGGTCGCGGATCCGCCGTCCATCTCGTCGACGTGCAGCTGGACGATGGCCCGCTCGGTCAAGGAAGCGACGGTGAGGTGACGGAACACGGAACCCCGGTCGAAGCCCGTGTCCACCTGACACAGCGTCGCGAGAGGTTCTCCTGCTCCCAGCGCTCGGCGTAGCGCACGCTCCACTGCGCGCGGGTAAAAGCCGCTTCGTTCTATGCGGGTCCAAGTATTCATCCCACAATTGTGCCCCTAACCTGCGTCCCAGTCGAAATGAGAGCGTTCCCGCGTCATAATTGCGCCTATGGCAAAAAAGGACCAGGTCGTCGACATTCCCGAAAAAGACGAAAATATCTCCGAGATCGACGTGTCCGATGAGATGCGTGGATCCTTCCTGGAGTACGCGGTCTCCGTCATCTACGCCCGAGCGTTGCCCGACGCGCGCGACGGCCTCAAGCCCGTGCAGCGCCGCATTATGTTCCAGATGGATCAAATGGGGCTGCGTCCCGACAAGGGGCACGTGAAGTCTCAGCGCGTCGTCGGCGAGGTCATGGGTAAGCTGCACCCGCACGGCGATTCCGCGATTTACGAGGCCTTGGTGCGTCTGGCTCAGCCGTTCAATTTGCGGGTTCCCCTGGTGGATGGACACGGTAATTTCGGGTCGCTGGATGACGGTCCGGCCGCAGCGCGTTACACCGAGGCGCGCATGGCACCCGCCGCGCTGGACCTGGTGACGGGCCTGGACGAGGACACGGTCGATTTCGTCCCCAACTACGACAACCAGTTCATGCAGCCCGACGTCCTGCCGGCCGCATTCCCGCAGCTCCTGGTCAACGGCGCCTCGGGCATCGCCGTGGGTATGGCGACGAATATCGCCCCGCACAATCTTTCCGAGACGATCGCGGGCGCTATCCACCTGTTGGATAACCCGTCGGCGTCCGTCACCGACCTCATGCGCTACATTCCCGGCCCCGACCTGCCTGAGGGCGGCGTCATCGTCGGACTCGAAGGCATCAAAGAAGCCTACGAGACGGGCCGCGGCACGTTCAAGACACGCGCGAAGGTCCAGATCGAGCGTGTGACGGCCCGCAAGATGGGCATCGTCGTCACCCAGCTGCCCTACATGGTGGGACCCGAGAAGGTCATCGAAAAGATCAAGGAAAACGCGAACGCGGGCCGTCTCAAGGGCATTTCGTCGGTCCAGAACTTCACTGACCGCGTCCACGGCCTGCGCCTGGTCATCGAGGTGAAGAACGGCTTCGTTCCCGAGGCCGTGCTCCAGCAGCTCTACCAGCGCACGCCGCTGGAGGATTCCTTCTCGATCAACGCGGTGGCGCTCGTGGATGGCCAGCCGCGCACGCTAGGCCTCAAAGAGATGCTGCAGGTCTTCCTGGATCATCGCCTGGACGTCACCACGCGCCGCAGTCGCTTCCGCCTGACAAAGTGTGAGGATCGCCTGCACCTGGTCGAGGGCTTGCTCATCGCGATCCTAGACATCGATGACGTCATCGCGATCATTCGGTCTTCCGATGACGCGGAGAGCGCGCGTGAGCGCCTCATGACGGCCTTTGACCTGTCCGACGCCCAGGCGAACTACATTCTGGAACTGCGCCTGCGTCGCCTCACGAAGTTCTCCCGCATCGAGCTGGAAACTGAGCGCGACGAGCTGTTAGCGGCAATCGCTTCCCTGCGCGAGATCCTGGAGAATCCGAAGCTGTTGCGCAAGCTCGTGAAGAAGGAGCTGCGCGAGGTCTCGAAGCGTCTGGGCACGCCGCGTCGCACGCTGCTCATGGCCTCGACGGGCACGCCCGTGGGGGCTACGGTGGCTGCGGAGGATGCCGCCTTGGCAGCCTTGCCGTCGGTGTCGCGTTCGGGTGAGGGCCTGGAACTGCAGATCCCGGACGACCCGTGCGTGGTCGTACTGTCCTCCTCGGGCGCGCTTGCTCGCGTTGAGGGCGGAGAGCCGCTCGAGCCGGGTTCGCGCGCGGCCTCCGACGGCTGGCGGGTGCAGCTGGCTTCAACGGTGCGCTCGCAGGTGGCCGTGGTGACCCAGGATGGCATCGCGCACCGCATCGAGGTCGTGGACCTGCCGGCGCTCCCCCGCTTCGAGACGGGTCTGTCGTTGGCCGGGGCTATACCGTCCCCGATGCTCCTGCACACGGATGTGCCAGCCGTGGGTCTCCTAAACCCTGAAGGCGAGGCCATCGTCGCGATGGGCACGGCCCACGGCACGGTCAAGCGGCTGCGCCCGGACGTGCTCCAGCGCGACGAGTGGGAGGTCATCACCCTGGAGGACGGCGACCACCTCGTGGGCTTCGATCAGTGCACGGACGACGCTGACCTGGTGTTTATCTCCTCGGATGCGCAGCTGCTGCGCACGCCCGCGGCGAAAGTTCGCCCGCAGGGTCGCACGGCCGGCGGCATGGCGGGCATGAAGCTCAACCCCGGTGCCGTGGCCCTGGGCTTCTGGGTGATCGAGGCTCCCATCGATGCTGTCGTCGTGACGGTGGCCGCGGCGCTGGGCGCGCTGCCGGGCACGGGCCAGACGACGGTAAAGGTCACGCCCTTCGAGTGTTACCCGTCGAAGGGCCGCGGCGGACAGGGCGTGCGCTGTCAGCGTTTCCTGCGCGGCGAGGATCGCCTCGACATCGCGTGGGTCGGCACGAGGCCTGGGCGGGCTGCTGCCTCCGACGGCACCCCCGTGGAGCTGCCCGCCGAGGACGAGCGCCGCGACGGCTCGGGCGTGCCAATCACCTTCGCGATTGCGTCGATTAGCTGACCGCTCCCCTGTTGTTACGACGGTGGGGTGGCCGGGAAAAATCCCGGCCACCCCACCGCTTTGTCAGCCGTCATGCTGATATGGGTGTGGGCCCGGCCAATCGGCCGGACCCACACCCATCAGTCAAGGAGTACTCCCCTGTCAGCCTCGCAGCGTCTTGTCTGCTGCCAGGATCTCGTTGACCTCCTCGCGCGTGGGCGAGTAAGCACCCTGGTAGAGGATCGTGATACCCGAGGTGATGATGCCGCGGTGAATGGCGGGCAGGATCTGGTCCCACGACGCCTCGCGCAGGCGCTGCTTCGCCTCAGCCGAACCCAAAAGGTCCGCGTCGACCAGGCCGGAGATCAGGCCTGCCATAAGCGAGTCGCCCGCGCCCACCGTGTCCACGAGCTCGACATCGAGAGGATCGACGACCAGCATATCGCGCTCGGCGGCAGTCAAAATGTAGACGCCCCACGGGCCGCGCGTGCACAGGATCAGGGAGGGACCGGACTGCAACCACTCGCGCAGGACGTCCTCGATGGGACGATCCGGGTACAGCCACTTCAGGTCCTCGTCGGACGCCTTCACGACGTCAGCGAGGGCGACGATCGCCTCGACGTGCGGGCGGGCCTCATCCGGCGTCCCCAGCAGAGCGGGACGGATGTTCGGATCGTAGGAGACGGTGCCACGGATAGCCTGGCGCTTAACGGCAGCCAGGACCTTGTCGGCACCGGGTTCGACGACGACCACGTAGGAGCCAGTATGCACGTGTCCAACGCTTTCGGGATCCTCAACGGCGGGCACGTCCCACGAGAGATCAAACTCGTAGGTGGCATGGCCCTTCTCGTCGACTGCCGCATGGGCAACCGTGGTGAATTCGGCTCCGTCAGAGCCGGGAGTGAGGGTCACTCCCGCGGCCTCGGCGTGCTCGCGGACCTTGTCGCCGCGTGCATCGCGCGCGAACCAGGTCGCCAGCTCGGATTCGTGACCCAGCCGGGTCAGACCGGCTGCGACGTTGAGCATCGATCCCCCGACGACCTCGACGGGTTCACTGTTTGGGCGGGTGATCTCATCGATGAGAGCTTCCCCAATGTTCACGATTCTAGTCATTCGTCAACCCCAGCTTCTCTTCCATTTCTTCGAGCGGGATGCCCTTGGTTTCGGGCATAACCTTCAGGACCCAGAATAGCTGACCGACCATCGCGAGGAAGAAGATTCCAAAAGCGTAGCCACCACCGAGCTTATCGGTGAGCACAGGGAAGGCATAGGTGGTAATGAAGGCGAACACCCAGTGCGTGAGCGAACCCAGTGACTGGCCGCGCGCACGTACGCGGTTGGGGAAGATCTCCGAGATGAACACCCAGATGACCGAACCCTGACCGAAGGCGTGCGAGGCAATGAAGCCGAGGAGACCCAGGAGGATCAGCCACACGGGAGCAGCGCTGCCCTCCTCGAACCAGCCGCCCTCGTAGGCGAACATCATGCCGGCGAGGAAGCCCAGGGAGACCAGGTAGCCGATCGAGCCGACGATCATGAGCTGGCGGCGACCGATCTTGTCGATGACGGTCAGGGCAGCCATGGTCGCGATGAGGTTCATGAGGCCGACGATGACGGAGCCAATGTAGGGGAAGGCATCGCCCAGGACGGCGGCACCGCCTGCGAGCTTCATGACCTTCGGCGCGTAGTAGAGGATCGCGTTGATACCGGAGAGCTGGTTGAACATCGCGATGCAGAAGGCCATGAGAATGACCTTGCGGTAGCGGCGCGTAAAGAAGGCGACCTTACCACCCGCGGCATCTTCGGCGATCTGCGCCTTGATCTCGTCGATCTGCTCGTGGCTCTCTGCCTGCGTGGCGGTGAGGCGCTCGGAGATCTTAACGGCGCGTTCCTCCTGTCCATGAGCCAGGAGCCAGCGCGGAGTCTCGGGCACAGTAGCCAGGAAGACAAGGAAGAAGACGGCGGGGACGGCCATGACGCCGAGCATCCAGCGCCACGCGGTCTCCTCGTGGGCGATCTCGCGGATCACCGCGTTGGAGGCGTAGGCCAGGAGGATACCGAAGACGATGTTGAACTGAACCAGGCCGACCAGGCGACCACGCACGCGAGCGGGCGCAATCTCAGCGGTGTAGATGGGCGCGACCACGGAAGACAGGCCCACGCCAACGCCGCCGAGGAAGCGGAACACCATGAAGAAGGTGATCGGGAAGGAGGACGAGGCCGACACAGTTCCATCCGCACCTGTGACCAGTGCGGGCAGAGGGGCCAGCGCGGTCGCCAGAGCACCAACGCCGAAGAGGACACCGATCCAGAACAGGATTGGCTTACGACCGAAGCGGTCGGCGAGGTTACCGGCGACGATGGCACCGCAGATCGTACCGATGGTTGCGATGGCGACGATCATGCCCTCACCCAAGGAGGACAGAGCGTACAGCTCGGTAAGTTTTTCTTCCGCACCGGAAATGACCGCCGTGTCAAAGCCGAAGAGCAGGCCGCCGAGAGAGGCAACGATGGCGCTTCGAATGACCAGAGGCGGAATGGATGTGTTTTGTGCTGACGACTTCGTAGTCATGCTGGCTCCGCACTGTGGAGATGGGGCGCGCGTGGCACCGAGGACGCTCACGGTCCTCCGCTGCGAGCCTAAAAAATTAATTGGTCAGACAATTAGGACTAAGGGAGCGATTCCCGCGAAAGTGCTCACAGAAACTCACTCCTCACAAGAAGCTTGCAAAAGTGAAACACAACACACAATCGTCCTAGTTTGACACTGTTCCAGAATATGGGACGATTGTCACACTTCGATCGCATACAGCCGGGTCTGCCCGACCGTGCGAAAGCCCAGAGAGTCATAGACCGCCAGCGCGCCCGTGTGGTTGGCAGAACCGACGCCGGTGCCCGAGCGATCCATGCCGTCGCGCTCCTGCGCCCACATCGAGGCCAGGATCAGCGCGTCTGCAACGTGTGTCTCGCGCCACGCCGACAACACGCCCAACTGGTCGATGTAGCCCTCGCGCCACCCCAGCGCCGCCCAGTCTTGCTCGTAGCGCGAGGCCAGCAGGAAGCCCGCGACGCGCGGACGATCACCCGTGCGATCCACGGCAACAAAAGACCATTCGGGTGCAAAAGCGGTGCGCCCCTGCATCCACTGCTCCTGCGTGAGCGGGGGACGCCCCCACTCCGACTCGTTCAAACGGTTCGCAGCACGCAAGGCTGGTTCTTCCCACTGGGGATCCCAGGCCTCGATACTCATGTACGACCCAAGGTCCGGCATCGGAGCCAGGTCCTCCAGCGTCGCGCGCAACTCGTAGTAGGTGCGCGCCCAGCGGAAACCATGCACCTTCAGCTGCGCCTCAAGATCATCCTGCCCCGCCTCAACGTGACAGGTAATCTGCGCAGGACCGTCGCCCTCAACACCGGCGAGCATCTGGCGCGCCGTCCCCTCCTGCCAATCGACAATCGCATTACCGAGGCCGATACGCCGAAAGTCTGGATCCACTCCCCCGACGCACACACACTCCACGCGCCCAGGGAATCGCAGGACCACCTGCGCGAAGGCAACGAGGCGACCCGCGGCGATACCCCTGCGCGCAACCCCGACGAGGCCTCGCCAATGAGAGGCCGACGAGAGCATCTCCTTTACCTCGTCCGGGCTGGTGCGGTACGGCGGATTATCGCGAGCCTCCATGCGCGCAAAAAGCGCCGACAAGCCGACATGATGAGAAGCCGTCAGCGGCTCCCACTCGATGCCGTGATGCTCGCCCGGGAAGGGAACGAACTCAGGGGCACCGGCTCTCTGCGCGAGAGGAATGCTCATGCTCGACTCCTAGCGGACTACTGATCGATCGTGTAGTAAACCTCGGCGGCTTCGTCAACGAAACCAAGATGCTCATAAATACTATGCGCCCGATCAGGACTCGACATATCCACATCGAGCCCAATGCGTGACGCACCCGACGCTGATGCGGCTGCGACAGCGTTGCCCACGAGGGCACTAGCCACCGAACGACCGCGGTGTGCCTCGGCGACGCCGAGCAGATAGATATAGGCCTCCGGCCGACCGGTGGCAACCCAGCGCTGCGCAGGACGACCCGTCATCGCATAGCCGACGACCTCGCCCTCGCTGTCCACAGCCACGAACGACCAGCGCGGATCGAAGTGATTCATCGCGTCATCCCACCACAGGGCACGCAGCGGAGAACGGAACGCCTGCTGGAAAGCCTCCATGTGGATCGCGCGGATCTGTTCCTGCGGAACCTGGCTCCACGGTACGATGCGGTAGCCGTGGCGCGCCTGAGGGGCTACTTCGCCGCCCGCCAGATCGCGATACATGACACGGTAGATGCGCTTGGCAAAGAAGCCTGCCGCAATGTAGAGGCGGCGGCGATCCGTCATGTGCGCATCCACCAGGTTCGAGATTGACACAGGGACGTCCGATTCGGCACCGAAAGTCTCGACCAGCATCTGGCGAGCACGCCCGTCCTGCCAGTACAGAAGGGCTCGACCCACGCCACGGCCTCGCCAATGCGGATGGATATAGGCGCTCACGATGGCAGTCGCTGCCTCATGGATGCCGCGCAGCACGCGCACCGATGCGACCGCGCAAATACTCCGATTCGCATCAAGGCCGACAATCGTGTCCACCCAATCGCGGCCGTTCTCCCCCTCCATCATGTCAGCGATGTCTTCCACCGAGGTGCGCCGAATAGCGTTATCGTCGTCTTCGATCAGGGAGATCAGCGCGTACACGGCGGGTGCGTCACGGCCAATCATGGGCCGCCAGCGCAACCCGAGGTGACTGCCCGGGTACGGGACGGACACGGGCGGCGTGAGTCGCTGCGCAAGTCCTGTCATGCGTAACATCCTAGCGGGTAATCGGGCCTTAAGTCACACTGACCTCGGATATTTGTGTGTTCACGATGAACGCTTTTTCAGAAAGTTGACAGCTTGTGCCCGAAATTACGCGTCAATCCGCATGCGATCAAGGCCGGCCGATTCATTAACAATGAATTCTCTGCGCGGGCCAACGGTCGAACCCATGAGCAGCTCAAACACGTCCTCCGCCTGGCGCAGGGCCTCCTCGTCGGCCAGGGTGATGCGGCGCAGCGACCGGTGGGCGCGATCCATCGTGGTCTCCGCCAGCTGATCGGCGTCCATTTCACCTAGGCCCTTGTAACGCTGGATCGGCTCCTTCCACGTACGACCCGAGCGGCGCAGCGCGGCGAGCTTGCGGTGCAGCTCATCCTCGGAGTAGGTGTAGATGAATTCGCGCTTCCTGCGTCCCTTGCCCGCGACCTCAATGCGGTGCAGGGGCGGGACGGCCGCGTGGATGCGCCCGGCCTCGACCATGGGCCGCATGTAGCGGAAGAACAGGGTCAGCAGCAGGGTGCGGATGTGCGCGCCGTCAACATCGGCGTCGGTCATGAGGATGACTTTGCCGTATCGAGCCTGGGACAAGTCGAAGGTACGCCCCGAACCCGCGCCGATCACCTGGATGATGTTCGCGCACTCGGCGTTAGCCAGCATGTCCGCGGTCGAGGCCTTCTGCACGTTGAGGATCTTGCCTCGGATCGGGAAGAGAGCCTGGTACTGGGAATTGCGCGCGGCCTTGGCCGTGCCCAGTGCGGAGTCACCCTCGACGATGAACAGCTCTGTCTCGGCCACGTCCTCGAGGCGACAGTCCGCGAGCTTGGCGGGCAGCGAGGAGGTTTCCAGCGCGTTCTTCTTGCGCGAGATCTCCTTGTGGATGCGCGCGGACACGCGGGCCTTCATCTCGCCGACGACCTTCTCCATGAGGAGGGACGTCTGCTGCTTGTCGTCGCGCTTGGAGGAGGCGAACTTGTCCTTCAGCCAGTCGGTGACGACGCGGTTGACGACGGCTCGGATCTGCGGGGTGCCCAGCGTTTCCTTCGTCTGGCCCTCGAATTGAGGCTCGGGGAAGCGCACAGTGATGACGGCTGTCATACCGGCCTGCACGTCGTCCTTTTCGGGGCGCCCGTCCTTTGCGCCGACCTTGAGCTTGCGCGCGTTCTTGTCGATGGCGGCGCGCAAGGTTTTGAGGACCGCCTGCTCGAAGCCGGCCACGTGGGTGCCGCCCTTGGGGGTGGCGATGATGTTGACGAAGGACCGGACAGCCGTGTCGTATCCGATGCCCCAGCGCAGCGCGATGTCGACCTCGCAGGTGCGTTCGACCTGGGTGGCGCGCAGGTGGCCGGTCTTTGAGTCGAGGGCCTGCACGGTCTCGTTGTAGGTGCCTTCACCCGTGATGTGCCACGTGTCGGTGACGGGGCCGTCGGAGGCCAGCCAGTTCGCGAAGTCGACGACGCCGCCGTCGAAGCGGAAGCTCTCGTGCAGCTCCTCTTCGCCGCGCTCGTCGTAGCAGTTGATGGTCAGGCCGGGCACGAGGAACGCGGTCTGGCGGGCGCGCGCCAGCAGGTCCTCCCAGGAGAAGGACGCCGTGGCCGGGAAAATCTGGAAGTCCGCCCAGAATCGCACGCGCGTGCCGGTCTGCGACTTCTTCACCTTGCCGACGGTCTTCAGGATGGAACCGTCCGTGAAGGGCGCGAAGGGCGAGTTGGGGGTGCGCTGCTTCGAGTCGTCGAATTCGCCGGGTTCGCCCCGGCGGAAGCACATCTCGTGGGTCTTGCCGCCGCGGTCCACCTGCACGTCGAGACGCGCCGAGAGAGCGTTGACGACGGACGCACCGACGCCGTGGAGGCCGCCGGAGGCCGCGTAGGAGCCGCCGCCGAACTTACCGCCGGCGTGGAGCTTGGTGTAGACGACCTCGACGCCGGTCAGGCCTTGGCCGGGTACGATGTCGACAGGGATGCCTCGGCCGTTGTCGGCGACGGAGGCGGAGTGGTCGGGGTGGAGGCGTACGTCGATGGTGTCGCAGTATCCTTCCAGAGCCTCATCGACGGCGTTGTCGATGATCTCCCAGAGGCAGTGCATGAGGCCTCGGTGGTCGGTGGAGCCGATGTACATGCCGGGGCGCTTGCGCACCGCCTCGAGGCCTTCGAGGACGGAGAGGTGCCGTGCGTTGTAGTCGGATGCGTCGGTAGGAGTCACGAGGTGAATCATAGGTGGCTACGTGCTCATTTGCGGTCCGCTGGGCGTGTGGCGTGGGTTCTGGGAGGCTTTCCACGCTTGACGAGGCCTGGGCTATTTTGCGCTGATCGGCGCGGTTTGGCGGCTCGTCGCACGCGACATTCTCGTAGGCATTTTTCTGCGTTGTCGTGGCCCGTGAGGCGTTGTGTCATGGTGTCGACGGTGGTCAGAGATTGCGCCCCCGGTGAACAGGGGTGCGCGGGGGTGGCTCAATGGTGTGTGATGGATGCATGAAGGCACAGATTCTTGAACGCCCCGTACTGAACGAGCCGCAGTTGAGCGCGGCGAATCGTTGCGACGCCTGCGGCGCTCGCGCCTGGGTTCGTGCGACCATGCCGTCGGGCGGCCAGCTCTACTTCTGCGGCCACCACGCGAACGAGCACCTGCCCTCCCTGGTGGGCGCTGGCGCACAGATCCTGGACGAACGCCACTTCATGAACGACTGACAGCGAGCCTCCCGCAACGGCGGGACGCACAGCTTCGAGGCGCGGGGGGGGGGGACCGACGGGTCCCCGCCCGCGTACTCGTATCCGCGCAACGAGGCGTGCAGGGTCGCACTAGTTAGAAGGGCATTGAACTGGTTAGGGAGGCATTGCACTCTGCCTAGTATCTCGTGCAATGCTGGGCTATCCAGTGCATTGTCTCTCTGTAACAAGCCGGGCCATGCCCTGCCGCGTCGCTGTCGATACGATCGACACGGCGGACCCTAGACCTGGGCGCGCCACATGGAGCTTGGGACCGCTCTTCCGCACGTAAACCCGCTCATCTGAGCGTCGGCGAGGCTGCCCACGTGCAGGACAGAGGGTTAGCGTGCGGAACAGCGGGTTCCCGTGCGGGAGCGACAAGGTCAATGAGCCAGGCACCGACCGCGACGAAGCCCGCACGGCCAGACAGATCAACGCACACGCTTGTGACGGTCCAAGTTCTGGATAGGAAACGCGCTCGTGGATAGGAAACGCAGTTCCGGATAGCTTAGTAACCTATCCGTAACGTCATAACCTATCCGGGAACTCGTAACCTATCCAGCTCCTATATCGGCACTCAGCCACGATGTTTCCGCAGTTCACCTCACCGGTCCACACCACAACTCCTGGGACCGGCACCAACAACACGACGAGTCCTATAACCCTGACCGTGAACCCCACCTACTACATGTCCTGAGTCTGAGGAGGATCGCCGATGAAAACGTTGACCATCACCGCTCGGCCCTGGGAAGGCGCATACGAGGGAGGGTGGGAACTCTACGACGGGGACCACGTACTGACGCAGGTCGCTCGCCTGGAGGACGCACGCCAGCAGGTCATCGACTATTTGGGCACGATTGATCCGAAAACTCCCCACGATGACTGGGACATCAGAATCGTGTCAACACTGTAGTCGGCGCAGTTCAGGAGACCACAACACATCTCACCAGGCAAGGTCGTTAAATTCTCTGCCCACGACATCTAGCGGGCATTTCCCCTCCGTCGCTTGTCGAAGCACTACGAAGACGGATGCTCCCGTAGGACCCTCCACTCACCAGTGCACTCCCCATCCTCAAAGCGCACCGCGTCTGCTTCCAGGTCTTCATTAGTAACGACGAAGCCACCCGCAAGATGATAGACACCGGTCGCACAGGCCTCTTGGGCAGTCACGCTTCGTTCGTCAGACACCGCCACAGCACCGTCCTCGTCGTAGATATCAGCATGTGTGAGCCACGGTTCGCTGACGTAATCGCATCGGTTCCTCAGCTCACCAAAAGTAGCCCGGTCAATGCCGTTGTCGCAGCTCTCGGCTTGGTCATGCCCACTTGCGTTGCATCGCTCCACCATGCGTTAAGGTTATCAGCGACGTTTGACAGCACGCGCCCCTAGTCCGCCAGGCGCTGGGACACCACCCTCGTAACGCAGCAACAGACCCCCTGTATATATGACCCGATGCACTCCGGTAAATTCATCCCCCTATCCATCGCGGGCCTGCTTCTGTAGGATAACGAAGTGCGTAACAATTTTACAGGCCAGGACCTCAGGTAGCTGAGGCAGAAGTATCAACTGGCTTCGATGGTCAGGTCTCCTTCCCAGTTGCCCGGGATTTTCCGATCAGCGATGTCGGGGCGGTTCAATCGATCAATCGCATCCCAACAATTGGGGTTTGCGTCCGCCTGCTGGGGGTTTCTTGCGCATCCACCGGCGCGAGGGCAAGCAAATGCCGTGCTCGATGAGGATCTTCTTGGGGTAGGCGTCAATCCACGTATAGATCACCTCGTGGCTGATCGCGCTGTGAGCGTCGGGGGAAGTATCCATGGAGGGCAGTGTGCCACACGCTTCGGCGTGCAGGCGGTGCGCTGATCTGGCACGGTGTGCACCCCTGGGACAAACCCGCCTCCAACCCCGCCATGATCACCGCGCGACACAGGGCACCAAGCATCCAACGACAACCCATAACCAACCTCCAAACAGCATCGCCGCCACATGAAAATTGCTTACACCCAGTGACACTGTCAAGTTTTACAGTTACCATGCGAAGCGGACCTTGCGGTGGTAATGTACCAAATATCAGAACGCATGCTCGCAGACAATAAACCTAACAATGGAGTGCGCAGAACTCTAGACGCATAGCAGTTACGCAAGCCTTGCATGTGGGCACCATAGAGAACCGACAGAACAGGATGCTAGGCCATGACACAGATTAAAACAATTGCCTTCTTCAATAACAAAGGAGGAGTTGGAAAAACTACCCTTGCATGCAACTTCGCCTCTTGGCTATCGCGAACACATCACAAAAAAGTAATTGTAATCGATTGCGACCCCCAAGCGAACGCAACACAATTATCACTTTCCAACGAGCAATGGGATAACATTTACGAAGACATTAATAGATCAGATTCAGAAACACTTCTTCACGTATTTCAGCACTTTATCGAAGGCAATGCTACAATACGAACTGATTACAAACTTCACGAAGCGAAAAACTTTAAATATTCAGTTATTGCAGCACACCCAAACCTGGCCAAGATCGAAGATAAGTTAAGTACCTCATGGAGAGATTTTCGAGCATCTGAACCTGCTGGAGCAAACCGTAGCATCTGGCTCAAAAATCTATGCCAATCACTCCAGACTGAGCATGAGTATGAATATGCAATCATTGACATGGGTCCAAGCCTTGGAGCTCTAAACCGCTCGATATTACTAAGCTGCGATGCTTTCATTACCCCAGTCGAACCGAGCCTATTTTCCCAGTACGCGCTACTCAATATCGGAAGCTGGGTAACTGATATCATATCAGAATACAAACGAAATAGGGAAGACTTGATTCGAGAGTACCCAACAAAAAGAGGCGATTTTCCCGAAGAGCTACCCATTATATTCGGATGGCTCGGATACACAATCCAACAATACTTCCGCAAGCGATACAAGAGCGAGCAAACAATCAAAAGCTACGAATTCTACAAGAAGAAGATTGCAGAATCTTCGAATAAGCTAGCAACACTATCACCTCCAGGTGTAACAAGTGCCGAAATCGGGACCATACCATACATGTTTTCGCTAGCACCGCGAGCACAAGCAGCACACAAACCAATCGCCCTACTCGAGGTTCGCGACGGCCTGATTGGAGGCCAAAGCCAACAGCGAGATAAGTATATCGAACAGCTCAATCTCGTATTCGATGAAATATTCAAAAGAATTATCATTCTTGACAAAACACTAACTACCGACAAGGTGGCACAGCAATGAATATCCCACACTCACTACGCGAAGCTACCATCAATCATAAACTTGCTCTATTTATTGGCTCCGGTATCAGTTCAACTGCAACCAATCAAACTCAAGAACACCCGCCATCATGGCCAGAATTATTGAAAGAACTATTGCCTCTAATCGAAACCAAATCCTCCAATGACGCCAAGGACCTAATAGAACATAATCAACTACTCAAAGCAGCTGAACTAATACGATTCGAAATAGAAAAGACCAACAACCACATTAAATTCAGACAGAGATTATCAGAGCTTGTAAATGGAAAGCCGTGCAACCCATTCAAACCCTCGATGTGGCACGATCTCATCGCTACACTCAATCCTCAAATTATTATCACAACCAATTATGACAACCTTCTCGAAGGAGGAAACAGAGACGAAGCATATAAAATTGCAACGTTCTCAAGCAAGACATTTGACAATTTTCTCCGCACTGGCACAACAACCATTCTCAAGATACACGGAGATGCAAATAAGTTTTACAACGATGACGAGGATATCATTCTTAGCTCTTCTGATTATTCCCGCGTTCGAAATAGTGGGCGACTTGCATTTGACGTTTTACGTGCCGTGTTTTTAACTCATACAACACTCTTTTTAGGTTATTCAATGAACGATCCGGATCTTCAGATTATCCTCGAGGATCTATTTTTTGACCGAAAGGTAGAGTCTCCACATTTCCTGCTAACAAAGTCCGCCGAACCTTATATGATCAACAATTTTAAGAACTGTTACGGAATCCGCGTACTAGAGTTTGACGATTATGGCTTAGATTTCTTCCAAACACTTGTTGAGGAGTATCAATCTTCTGAAGCTCTTCCACTTCTGAGCAGCTCTTCATAGAAGTGACTTATTCCTACTTGAACGCACTTTTCCGAATTGCGATTTGGCGTGTCGGGGTCGAAGGTGAGGTTGATCTGAGTTCATTGATAATGGGCGTACTTCAATCCCTCACCGTTTTCAAGGACGTTGAGCGTTCTCTCACCCCGCCTGTTTCCTCGCCGCTTCGCTTGAGCGTTGTAATCGTCATTATCCGGCTTTTCTGGGGTTAGGGTGGTGTTGTTGATACTTCGTTAAGTGGGTGCGAGTGTCTGCGGAGAGCGAGGTGCCTGTTATGGGAACTCGTCGTCGTTTTACGTCGGAGTATCGTCGTGATGTTGCGGGTCTGGTGTTGGATATGGGGCTCTTCAGAGTTGGGTGTGGGTGGAGGCATCTAGGCCTCCTGCGATGAGGAGCATTCGGAGTTGGTAGTTGGTGGGGTTGCGGTAGCCTCTGGTGGCGCGTCTGCCCAGCTCGATGATTCCGTTGATGGCTTCTGTGGGGCCGTTGCTTGCTCCGTCAGTATCGAAGTAGGCCCAGAAGGCGTCCTTCCACTTGCGTAGGGTTCAGCCCAGTCGGGCGATTTCGGGGATGGGACAGGCTGGTAGGCGCTGGATGAGGTGTGCGGCCAGGCGTCGGCCTTGGGTGGGTGTGTCTTGGTGGAAGACATCGCGCACTTGCCCGGTGAAGGTAGGCGACTTCGACACTGATATGCGCCTCATCTGCCACGAAGGCCTCACGGAGGCGTTCTTGTTGGCGCTTCGTGAGCCGATCACGCGAGGCGCGCAACAGATTGCAGACCAAGTAGAGGGGGGTCACCCTTGCGCCCGCGGTGACCCAGCGTTTCTTGCTGGACGAGGCGACGCACCTCACCTGGAGCGTCGCCAGCGAGCTTGACGATATGGAAGGCACGAGGACGCTGGTGGCGTCCTGGGAGCAGGCCAAGCGATGGCGTTCTTGCTGTCCCTGGAAGGGATCCAGCGTCGCGATTCGCACCCCCGCTCGGAAGTCTTCGCCGCACTCGGCCAGCCAGTTCTCATGCACGGTGCCAGACCTTCCCGGGACCAGGTCCGCTCAAGCGGGCCGTGGGGTGATCCTCCCCGCGAGTGGTCCACGATGCCGGTGAGTTCACGGGGCCCTCGTCGGCGTCGGTCCTGGTGGTGCCACACGCCTCTCGTCAACCCCCCAGCACCCGCACCCCTGCAAAGCGGGCGGGGTCATCAGATGCGGCTTGCAGGCACGGCTTGATATGGGACCACACGGTATTCCACGTGGTTCCTAACT
>ERZ773212.160-NODE-160-length-35736-cov-3.810375_pt1 | contig 35736 bp, 51 predicted proteins | sample MGYA00581005_ERZ773212 | MGnify/ENA primary metagenome ERZ773212 (study PRJEB29015, sample SAMEA2738154) | human oral metagenome | biome: human oral; feature: human-associated habitat; material: saliva | place: China | collected 2196 ... | reverse complement strand
AGCCGCCAATAACAGCGGGCGTGAGTGCTTGGAAAACGGGAATTGCTGCCTTGACCGTTGGCACTGCGTCTTTGATGAAGCCGTTGAACGTCTTAAAGCCCGCAAGGATACCGCCGCGAACATCGCCAAAGAAAGACGCAATATTTACGCTTCCGATTGCTTCGAGTGTTCCAGCAAGGCCGCGCGTAATAGCGTTGTTCATGTTCGCCATTTGTGTTTCAATGCCGCCAGCCGCTGTTTCTGCTTGCTCCTTGAAGCTGGTGATACCCGCGCCGCCTTCAAGGTCTAAGCGGATAATAGCGTCGATGAGCTGGTCAATAGATACCGTGCCCCATACGTCGCCGCCCTCTTTCTGCTTGCCACCGCCTAGAGCCGCGTACAAATCACGTGCGTTGTGTGTAGGGCCGAGAAGAGCGTGTGCAAGCTGGGTGAGCTGTCCAGGCATTGCCTGCATAAGTGACTTCCAGTCCTGCATATCCGGTCTACCCTTAGACAAAATCTGTCTAAACTGTTCCATTGCAGCCGACGCTAATTGCTGGTTTGCACCGGAAGCAATGAGCATATCGTTCAAGCCAAGGCCAACTTTAGTGGCGCGGTCGAGGTCGTTTGTGATGACCGCTAGTCCCTTGACCGTCTGAACCATGGTGTCAAGCTGTGTAGGTAGCGTCTGCAACCTGTCAGACATATAGTTAATGCTTGCCGTTGACTCTTTAGCGGCAAAGCCTAATGACTGCATTGTGCGTGGATAAAGCGTTAGCGTATCGAAACGCGAAACAGCCGCGCCGACGTGGTCTTGAATAGAAGCCATAGCGCGGTTGACAATGCTACTAACAGCACCCGCAACAACGCCAGCTTGAGCAAAACCGCCGCTAAACCCTTGCGCGGTTTGTGAGCCAATCGTGCGGCCTGTGTTGCTCGCACTCTTAGACGCAACGCCTAATTCTTTATTGATCGTGTCAGAAAGTTTGCTCTCAAACTTCGGGACAATGAGAAGGTCAGAACGTCCGATTTCTGCCATTATTCCGTTACCTCCTCCCATTTAACGTTTGGGTCTTGGAGTCGTTTAATTGCTTGTTTGGTTCGCTCGCGCTCTCGTTTAGTGCGCTCAATATCGCGAGGGCGTACCACCGACGGCGGTTCGTCCGTGCTGCACATACCGCGTGCCCACATGGCCGTGTAAATCGTGTCCTGGATATCTGCCAGGGCTTCGCGCTCAATCGACCATGCGCACTCGGGACGCACCGCGGCAACGTAAAGAGAGCCGGGCGGAAGCGTCATTATTAGGTCGATTGCTTCGGCTGGTTCTACCTCGTCATAGGCGACGTGATAATATGCGCGGAAGTCGTGTCGCAGCTCGCGGATATGGCCTTCTTCGAGTTGCGCAAGCGTTAGAAGTTTTTTAGTGCTTCGTTTTGAAACAGACGCTTATATACAAGGACTAGGCCGTCAATATCGACTGTTCCGTCCTCGTCGCGTACTGCTTCATAGATTGTTTCGTACTGCTCGTCACCAAGAAGCATGCGGATAGCTTCGACAAAGTCGTCATCTGTTCGGTCTGGCTTAGAAAGAAGTTCACTGATCTTCATGTCGTGAAACTTCTTCTTTGGGATAACGAATTTAGTACCGAAAATCTCAACCTCTGCACTCTCTGAACGCTTGGTTTCGATTAGCTGCACTTTTGCGGCTTTGGTCTTTGCTGCCTTAGTGGTAAAGCCGAGAATTTGCGCGTAATCTTCGAGTTCTTCCGTGCTCATCATGTCAAGATATTTAGCGTTCATTGAGTTTCACTTTCTACGAGTTTGAAATAAATAAAAAACACCCCCTCGCGTGGAGGGGGTGCGTCCAATAGTTGCTATGCGCTCAACTTTGCGCGGTAGATAACAACGGCTGGTGAACCGTCGTCGGTATCGTTTACGGTAATGTCCATACCGTAGGCCATAAGGTCGCCCTTCTTGTGGGATACCTCGTCAAAAGCGGAAATAACGCCGCGTTTAATGACGGTGCGACGCTTATAACCGTTGGACTCCTCCTCCTCGAAAACGAAGGCGTGAGGTGTTCCCTTGTAAGGCTGCAAGTCAATCTTGGTAACGTCACCGGTTGTCTCGGTAACGGCAGTATCACCAAAACGCAGCTTAGCAACAGCGGCGCGGGAAACCTCGAGGAAAGCTGCCTTGTATTTGGTGGTGTCATTATCAATGGTTGTCATAATGACAGTACCGTGTGCGCCCTTGTGGTCGTTAGCACTAATAGAGCGGCTCTCAGAGAAACCACTGTCGGAAAGCTCGCCCAATGACTCGAAGTCGGTAAGGGTAGACATATCAGCGGTTGCGTTAGTTGGCAATGTGGGGTTAGCCTTGAAAGATACATAGCAAATGCCGCGGCCTGCAACTGGAATTGACGCGGTCGCCAGCTTTGCGTTAAGTTCTGCTGCCATGTGTTAATTCTCCTTTGGTTGATAAGTCCAAACGTTGAAACTGATGTGATAACGTGGGCTTTTAGTTGAAGTGTCAAAATCGGAATAAAAAGACGTTTCTTTGACCCTTGCGTATCCCGCATAGAACGGAAGAAGCGCGATTGCGTCTGAAACTGCCGCGGCTGCGTCGTATGCCTTCTGCTCGGTGGTATCCCACACGAGCACGGTTAGCGTTGCGCGGTCTAGTCCCTCTTCTTGTGCGCCGCCTGTACGACGGACGACAACAAGCGGAAACTTTCGCTTTTCGGGAACAGAAACGGCGACTGTGAAGCCCTTGAAGTGCCCCTGCAATCGCCGTCTAACGTCGCCTTGAATATTTAGTCGTGGCATTGTTATCAGTCCAAAAATTCATCGAGTACGCCGTGTGACGCGGCGTGTTTACCTTCAAAAGAAGCGGGCTTAACAACGCCAAACGCCGTGCCGCGTCCAACCTTCACCGTTGCCGCAAATGCGTTTCCGCTATTTCGGCTCTTTGGTGAACGGTTACTCTCAACTTTTCCGTTTGCTGTTGCGGCAATCTCTGCCGTGCGCTCTTTAACAAGGCTCTGCATTGCGGGACTTTTGAAGATTTCCTGCACGGCTGCTTTGTTGATACGCACCGGCTCGAAACTCACGTCACCCATGCTGCACCCCGACTTCCGCAACCATGTTCCACGGTGTAGGACATGGACGCGTTCTATCGGGTGAGCCGACGACATCGAACGTCATCGCGTCGCGGTCGCCATTACGTACGCGGTCAACTAGAACGACTTTTGCGTGCGTCAAATCGCCTGTGTACGTCTTAGGGAAGGCAAGCGAATACTTGATTTCGATACCGTCGGGGCGTACGTCCGCACTTCCCGAGTCGCGGATACGCGCTTCTATATCTAAAGTGGATAATGGGCGAACCAAAACACCCTCAACAGTGTTTTGCGCCATTTCATAGACTGGTTCGCCCATGCCGTCGCGGCCTGTTTCAGTACGCGTTAAAACGTCTACCGTCTCGCCTAGCATGCGACATCACCTACCACGGGCAAATAACGCCTATGCGCGCCGAACGCCCGAGAGAGCGTTTGAGCACGTTTAGCGTGTCGCGGTCAAAGTATGCGCTGCCGCTTTGGTTGGCGATTGTCACAGAGCCTTGAAAGCCGTTAGCTGAAAAGCTCGCGGCCTTTGCTCCCGTGATATCGCCGAAACCGTCAAGCGTTGGCGGAACGAGCGTTTTACGCGCTGCGTCTGTGACCAACAGACGCGCTAACGCCTGTTGGTCTGCGGTTAGTCTTTTCTTTTCCGAGATTTGCAGACGCGCCCTCAACTTTGCGGACTGCTGCGTCAGTACGGCGGAAACACGGTCGGCCGCGCTCTCGTGGTCGCCTGTGTCCAGCCTGTACTCTTCAACCGTTGCGTATGTTGTGGGCATAGTTCATCGTCCTAACTTAGGCGGTTGCCTTCTGAATAGTGGTCTTTACGATGTAGTCCTTCATCTCTGGGACAAAGCGAACGCCGCGAAGAATGTTTGTCTCGACGGAAACGTGGTCATATGCTGGGCGGTGTGAAACGCCGATAATGCCGCTCTCGTCGATTGCATAAGGCATGCCAGCTTCACCAAGACCGCTGAAGTCGATTGCATAAGCGTGGATGTTCTCGGCTGCGGTGGTGTAAATAGTGCCGGCTGGTACTTTGGAGGTAAGGAACACGTTAGTTGCGCCCAAGAAGTTCTCGAGGTAGGTCATGCCGAAAACGTCCTGGTTGGTAATGGTTGCAGTTCCGAGGTAATCGGCTGCGTCCTGGCGGTTCATGAAGGTTACAACGCGGCTGGCTGCGTCATTGGCATTCTCGAGAACGTCGCCGAGCTTAGCCACGCCATTTGCGAGTGCTGCCTGTAGTCCCTTGCCATTTGCAGTGGTAGTGCCGTTAGCAAGAAGGCCGAAGAAGTCGGAAACGACACCTGCACGAACGGTGGAAATCATCTTTGCGTCGGTGCCCATGACGGCGCGAACGTGGCCAGACTTGAGAATTGCCTGTGCGGTGGTCATCTTGCGATATGGGACGAGCTGGATTGGGTCGATTGCGACCTTATCAACGCCAAACTTAGAGAGTGCTACCTCGTCGCCCTCAACGTAACCAGTGCCGGAAGCGGTGTTGTTGAGAGTGCCGTTATACTTGGTCTGATAGATTGCTGTACCTGCTGCGACAACCTCGGGAGAGAAGATACCGAGGATCTCGGCAAGTCGGTCATACTGGCCGCGGAAGTTCTTAAGAACCTCAACGTCAAGTGAAGCGTTGACTGCTGCGGCGTTAACAATGTTTGCTGGTGCTGCCATGATTTTTGCTCCTTAAAGTAGAGTTCGGGCGCGCGCCTGTACGCGTGCCACGGGGTCGGCGATGTCCTCGACATTGCCTGCGGTTGAATGTGCCGCGCCGCCCTTGTCAAGCGGATATGCGGCGTTTGATTTGGCGAACGATTGAGCGTAAGAAGTGAGCGCGTTTGCGCTTGCGGTGATTGCTTCCTCGTCTGAACCCTGTAACAGCTCAACGGGAACGCCCGTCTCTGTGGAAACCTTGATTTTGAGTTGTAATTCCGCGATTTTTGCGTTGGCCTGTTCTAGCTGCTCGGTTGTGTTGGTAGCCTGTGAAGCCTTCAACTCTTCGATTTCCTTTAGTGCTGCGTCCAGTTGTTCTTTATTGGACTTTGCGCGATCTTCCCACTTGCGCGAGTTTGCCTTCCAGTCGGTCGCTGGCTCTGCCTGTTCTTTTGGCTCTTCTGCCTGTGGCTGCTCAACTTCGGCTGTGGCTGTGGTTTCTTCGAGCTTTGCGCCCTCGGTTGCCTGTGTCTCTTCCTGGCTCATTTGTTCCTCTTTCTAGGCTTTGCGCCCATTGCAAGCCGTGCGGCTTTTCGACATGAAAAAAGCGACTTTCGCCGCTTCTTCTAGTGTTTATGTTCTGCTATGTGTAACTGTTTTGCCATACGCGACACTATCTTATTTCGCAGGTAAGCGTCGTATGACGGCGTGTTTCCGCCAACCTTTCTACCGTCTCGCGTTGTTCGCGTTCGCGTATATTTCTTGCGCTCCTCGGGCGACATCGCCGCCCACTGCGTACGTGCTTCATCTTCGACAGAAGCGCGAGCCGTGCTGTAATAGTGTTGCAGCTTCTTTTGGTTGAAACCCTGCACGCCAGGACTGTTGCCAAAATCAACTGTAGGTGTGCATTTGCAGTGCGTGTGCCTTGAAGCGAGTACGCCGTCCTCGGAGTACACGAAGCCGTTTGAACCGATTAGCAAGCACCACGCGCACGCTCCCGCATGTGGTATCAATGCCCAACGAGGGTGTGCGGGATCGCGTAATGCATTATCGGTGAAGGTATCGTCCGCGTATTCCATGACGCGGCGGCCGCTCAACGCAGAAAGGCTGCTTTGTACCTGCGTTATGTCGTCGGCTTCCGATAGTGTGCGGTTAACGTCTCCGATTGCTTGGTACTGCTTGTTAATTTCGGGAATTGTCGCCGTAAAATCGCTGTCGAGGTCATACGTTGCGCGTAAGTCGTTGTAATACTCAACGGCTGCCGCCGCTGCAAGATTGCCGTACGCCTTCACGAGTGCGGGATATTGCTGTAAGAGATATGCCTGTGTTTGCGTGTCGGTCATACCGACGGTGTTACTCATAAGCTCAACGACGGCATTTTCCGCAAGCGTTGCCGCTGTCTGTAATGACGTGTCGAACCTGTCGAACGTTTCGCGAGGTATCATTACCCCTCCATTTTCGCGGCGATTGCGGAGAGCATATCAAGCGCACCCGCCTGTCGCTGTTCGGCGCGTAGGCGGTCAATGGTTGGCTGCGAAAGCCCGATGCCCTCGTAGTAGACACGCGTTCCAACGATTGATTTATCGGCGGCGGACATCTTAGTCCATGCGTCGGCACGTGCCGCGATTGTAGGCATGGACGGGTCTTGCATGTACGCTTGAACGCTGTTCTGCTCGTCGGTGAGTTCGTCTAGTGCCTTGTTGTTTGCTACGGCCATAATCATGCGGGCGATGTTTTCGAGCACTTCGGCGTTGCGTCTGTTAGCTGTCTCAACTTCAAGAATAAGCGGGTCATTAGCCGCACCGAGAGCGTCGGAAGATGTGTACGTGTTCGATAGAACGCCTAGCTGTGCAAGCGGCACATTTGTTGCGCCACTGAAACGTTGAGCGTCGTTTTCAAAAACGCGGGTGAAGTTCTCTGCGTTACCTGCCGCAAATTGCCCGACCTGTGGAATTTCGCCGTTTTCATCGCGCGAGATTGCCATAATTGCGCCGGTGTATAGCTTGAAACGTGAAGCTGGAGTGCTTGGCTCGTGTTTCTTTTCGTCCTCGTCCTCCTCGCCTTCTTCGTCTTCGTCACTGCCTACACTGTCGCCGAAAAGTCCCTCTGCCGCACCGAGGATATAACGCTGCGGGTATGTGAACAAAGCCGCGCCGATTTCCATGTTTGCCACGTCGCGCATGGCTTTATCGACGATGCCCATTAACTCGGGTGTAATGAGAGAGTGTCCGAGCGGGCGGTCGGGGTCGGGGTCATTCACGAACACGTCAAAGAGTGGGCGGTTCATCGGGTGGTGCTCTTCCGTGCAGCTCCAAGTATTAGCGTCTACGCGGTCAAGCGTAAGCACCGTGTAGGGCATATGCACCGTGTACTGGTCGGGTGCGCCCTTGTCGTCAACACTGGTGAGAAATACGCCGTTTGTAACGCCGTCGGCGGCTGTGTCCCACTCGGTACAAAATTGATTTGCGCTGAAAACGCGGACTTTTACGGGGTTGTTTGCATCAACGGAGCGCATAACGGTAACGGCTGAAATGCCATACACGAGCGCGGAACTCCACGCTTGCTGATAAATGGAGCGCATACGGTTAGTACGCACTACCGCGTCGAGTGTCGCGTTTTGCTGCCCGCCGAAAACAAAGCCGTCGAACACGGAACGCATAGAGTGAGCGCGTACCGCTTTAGAACACCAACCAACAACGGTATTCAAGTTTGGCATTGCAGGCGTAATATCAAGTCCGATACTCTTTAACTGCGATTTCATCGTGTAATACTGGTATAGCTCGTAATTGCGAGAATATACGCCCGACCAGCGCAAAAAAAGACGCTTTACCGTGTCGCGGTAAGCGTCGGGAACATTATCGAGGTTTGGCGTAGCCATTCCGCCGTACAAGAATTTATCTTGATAAATCATAGTATTCGCTGCTTTCTTCTAGGGTTTCTTCGGGTGTTCTTGCAGCACCAAACGGCGAGTGCGGCTGCTTCTGTAATCGTGCTGTCGGCTGCGTCTGTTGAGCCGAAGCCCCAGCCGCCGCGGCTGCCGATTGAACGTCGAACGCACCCAAGCGCGGAATTGTCGAACGCTCGGGCGTATGTGTGTTTAATCGTGCCGTCTGTGAGTCCGTCCAAAAACGATTGTGACGCGGCAATAACATCGGCGGTGTTTGGACGCGTGATATACCCTCGCGGGGCTTTGAGTTCCGCTAGGTTCGTGCAAAGTGCTTCCGCGCCGTTTAGACCGTCAATCATGCACGCGTTGACCGTTTGTTTTCGGTTCACGATTTCTTCGGCAAGTGAGCGCGTGCCGCGTTCCGTTGTGCCGACCTCGACCAGCTCCACGGCAAACTCGCCGTCCTTGTTTTGTTTGCAGCCAACAAGCGCGTAAATTGAGCCGTCGTTAGAGAAGCGAACGCCAAACGTCGTTTTCTTCTTGTATTTGTCGCCGATAGACTTAATACGAGCGGCACGCCAAATATCGGGGTCTATTGCCGTTTTGACAACTCCCGCTTTCGCCCACCAACCCAAGCGTTCGCGAGCGAAACTATCGGGTGCGACATCGTCCGCTTCGGCGGCGATTGTCTCTTCATCGATGAGATAGCCTAGTGACGGGTTTGTTTCGTACCAGCGGTCTACTTCGTGCGTGTCGCCGACTTCCTCGACCGCCCATTCCAGCCACGCCGTGCCCTTGGTGTCGCCGTCGTGTACGCGGTCATGTAGTGGCTTGAACACCTCTGCGGGTGCTTTTTCATTTGGCGGTGTTCCTAAGTAAATAACTTGTGCGTTGTGCTTCTTGCTTGCCGACGTAACAAAGCGTGACGCGTCCTGTTGCTCACGCGTCAACTCCTGCGCTTCGTCGTAGATAACAACGTCGTAACTCTTACCACGCGCAAGGTTGTTTGTACGCGTTGTAAAGCGGATATAGCCGCCGTTTTTCAAGTAAATAGCTTGCTGGCCGTTAGTTTTGCGCACCGCGTCTAAGAGGTCGTTTAAGTCCTCGTTTTCCTCGTCCTCGAACGGCGCGGACAGTTCCTTGAACATGCCGTCGGCGGTGTCTCCGTGTTGGCACGTGTACAAGATTTTCTCGCCGTCGGCGATTAGTCCATAGAAGCAACGAGCGCGAACGCTCCACGATTTACCGTTCTGTCTAGCAAGGGACAGTCCAACGGTTTTGAACGCGTATTTATCGCGCTTATCACGTGCGAGCATAACATCAAGAAAGTGTTGCTGCCATTCAAGCGGCGCGTCCCAAAACTCGGAAGCCAGGGCTGTTGCTTGCTCGCCATCGGTGTATGCGTACTTGCCGACAATCTCGTATGTCGGCGTTTGCCGACCGTATCGTTTAGCCACCGTTCACCCGCTTTGCTTTCTTCGCACGATCATTCATCACAAATTGCAACATCGACGCTTGTTTCGTCTTTTTCTTCTCCGGCTCTGCCGCGTCATTGATACCGAGTTGTTTATTGAGCTGCCTAATCTCCGCGCTTGCTTGTTTAAGCGTCGATATCTGCGGCAATGCTTTTAAGTCGCCGAGCTTGTTTTGATATGCGACCTGTCCTACGTCGTCGATGTCGTCGATGCACTGTTGCGCGACCGCGTGCCACTGCACCAAAAGAAGAAGCGCGGGAACGTCTGATGTGCTAAACGTCCTCGCGCTTGTAATCTCGTCCCACTTCGCGGACTTGAACGGGTCATTTGCCACGTTTGCCGGCTTTGTTAGTCCGCTTGCTTTTTTCCGTGGCATGTATCACCTCGCAAAATAAAAAAGCAGCCACGAAAAGCGACTGCTTAATGTCCTGGTAAATATTCATCGAGTAGCGGACTATTTACGCCAGCGTTAATAACTTTGTTTAGTTCTTTTATTCTGTTATTGACAATATCTCGATAGCCTGCCCCTAGCCTGTCAACAACCGCTCTCGCTTCCTGTCCCCTCCTGGTGTTTCTTCCGCCAATCTCAATATCAGCTTTTCTTCTGCGTTCTTGTTGCTCTCTTCTAAACGCTCTCGAGTTCGACCACTGCGCGGCTTCTGTTTGTAGTCTTGTTCGCTCTTTTACAATCGACTCAAACGCAGTCTGCCTTCTTGCTTGCCTTTCGGCTGCTTGTGCGCGAATACCTGCGGCGGTGCTTGCGTAAACTTGCTTGCGCTTTTCCTCTAGCTTCTCGATTTCATGACGAGTCTCTGAGCCTCGATTGCGATACTCAAAGCCGATTTGTTTAATACGCTCGCCTGCTTGCTCTCGCAGCTTGATTTCTTTCTTCTCTGCCGCTGTAGGCTCGACCTTGTACAAGCTGCGTTTATAATCGTCGCCGCCCATAATAAGCTGTTGTGCTGCGTCGAAATAATCTTTTTCTTGCTCTTTCAATACTTTCAAACGTGCGTCAATCTCTGCAAGCTCCATTTCGGGAGTCATGAGAATTTGAGATACTCTCAGCCCTGCACCGCCGCGTGCTTTTCTCATTGCACGATATTTGCGCATATATTCTTTTGATTTTGCCATTATTTACACCTCAAAAATTATCTATTAAATAGCTCGGGAGAAGAGAAAAACCTGTTGTAAAGAGCGTCTACGTCAGTGTTAAGAAGGTCGAAGGACTCGTCATAATATTTCCCGATTTCGTCCAAGTGTCTTAAATAACTACTTTCAAGTGTTTCTCTGACATTTTTTCTAACGCTTGTAAACCTCTTCATAACGTCGAGAGTTTCTTGATTTACTGTTTTTTCTCCGTTAGGGTTTACCATAGCCGCTTGATAACGATACGTCTCTTTGACTTGGTCAACCGTATACATCAACGCAGTTTCCAGAACGTCCTCTTTTGTAGGCTCTGCGGCAACCGCCACCGCGGACAGCTTTTCCGCTTTCTTTCTCGCGCGATACTGTTGCATGTAATATTTAGATTTAGCCATGCTAACCTCGCTTAAACGATGAGGGTTTATAGTTGCATACTTCGATGTCTCCGAAGTCAACGTCGAGCGCGTCGCCTAAGAGCAGCACGCGTTTTGGTTTCGTTGCTTCTAGTGCCTTGCCAAAGCCAGCAACCGCGCCGGCTCGTGCTTCTTTGTCACGGGTAACGCCTACCGTGGAAATGAAAATCGTTTCGCCTTGTGGCAAGCTGTCGAAACAGTAAGGAAAACTCGACGCGTCGCTCCACGTAACGTTTGGCACAACCTTTAGTCCCTTCGACTGCCAAAAGAAACCGAGAGCACGGGAACGGTAAATGTTCCACAACTTCATCGGGTATGGCATATCGATATACACGCTGAAATCGGGACAAACGACGCACTCGAATTTCTTTAGCAAGTCAACATATTTATGTGGTTCGTTCCAAACTCTCTCGAACTGGTAATCGTCAATGCAGAAATGCACGCCGCAATTAAAATCGATTGCCGTTTTGCAGAAGTTGAAACTGATTAGATCGTGCGGTTTAACGTCGCATGGTTCTAGCGGTGGAAGCTCATATGCGCCCGTACAATCATCGCGGTTGCAAATATCCATATTCCAGCCGTGATTGTTGTTCAAGATATGGGCGCCGCTCGGAAGGTCTTTACTCTTGAAGTCGCAGCCAAACTTTGACATATCCAGCTTGCCAATGCTTTTGACTTCGCTTTTAAGCATGGAAATATTCCACGTCGATATCTCGCCCGTTTTGTTATCTGCGATACGGTATGCCTTGATTTCGTCCTCGGTTAAGCCGTCGCAATAGGCGATGTTCTCGTCTGGTATCTCTTTCCAGCCGAGAGATTTACACGCTTCAACGCGCGTGTGGCCTGTGACAATCACGGGGTTCTCGCGGCTCTCAAGAACGATTTGGCCGCGAAGTCCGAACTGGCGAATACTGTCCGCGACGGCTGGGATAGCCTTCTTGTTATGCCGTGCGTTTCGGGCGTAAGGGATAATTTCGTTGATATCCATTGACCACCTGCATATTTTAAGAGTGAATATACATCGCCGCAGCTAGGCGGCTTGTTGTGATAAAAAACACATCGGGGGGATATTAGCCCTGGGTGCAAGGTATGGCGAGCCCTGTTTCAGCAAAAGACCCCCCTGTACTAGCCACTGTAAGCCGCTCTAAGCCACTATTTACCACGCTGTGGTGTGCTGGTACTGCAATAGTGTTTCTGTGTCTATAGCGTGGCTCTGCGTTGCTCTCATGACGTTTACGAAGTCTATAGGCGTTTGCCATGCTGCACCGCGGGCAATTGCAGCGGCTTTGAGCTTCTCGACCTTTGCCACGCTCTTCGCTGACCGCCACGCATTGCAGCACCTATGAGCCGCGCGTATGTTATCCGCGTCATAGGGTGAGCCGCCCTGGCTTACGGGTACAAGCTCGTCGGCTTCATACGCTAACGGGTCGCGTGCTGGTCGATTGTAATCGATAGCAAGCCCGCATATCCAGCAGGGCGCGCCGATAGCGCGTACCCTTGCGCGTACCGCATTTCTGCGTGTGCTATTAGCTCGTCTTACGTTTGCGCCCATATGCTCCCCGTCCCTACCCCTACCCCCTAGGGTATAGGGTGGGTGTATCGACAAAAGAAAAGCGGCCGTGGAGAGGAACACGACCGCTGCCCGAGAAAGGTTACTTTAGACTGTAACCTATGCGTTTATCTTTGATTATTCTTCACTCTATGCGTTTGCAATTCCCTTGCCTGCTGCGACGTGTTGAAGTCCGTATGTGTCGCATGTCTCGCATGCTATGCGCGCGTATTTGAAGATTGACGCAATACTCATACAGAGCACTGATGCCGTTTGCTCATAGGTCATACCGTGAATGTAATGAAACTTGATAATATTTGCGGCATCTTCTCCAACTAGTGACGATAGGCCGCTATCGCCATTTTTACCGTAAAGCACGTATTCGCATGTTTCCTTTAGCTTGTCGTATGCGTTCGCTGCTCGCTTCTCGTCTTCTTCTAGCATTAAGCGGATATCGACGGTTCGCATTGTGTCCGGGTCTTTGGTACTACTCACGCTCTCGTTGAACTTCTGTGTTTTTGCGCCTTCGGTGAGCTTGTACGCGTTTACTCGCTCCCGTGTCTGAAACCAACAATCACGAGCTTCTAGACATGCCGTAAATAACTCTTTAGATGATGAATAAGCTAAATCGTAATTATCGCTTGTACCCTTGATACCATTTGCCGCTGATACCATTGCTACCCCTTTTCTCTCGGTAGCTAAATGATAGCGTTTAACTGCTTAAATGTCAACGGCTCGTGTTAGTTATCAACATATTTTCAACATGTTTTATACAAGTTTTCAACAAATAATAGTTATTAAAAATGCGCTTATCGCGCAAATCGATAGTACTATTCCCTTTTGAATGTAAACTGGAAAGCAAGGAGCGCAAAAGGCGGTCAGATACCCGCTGAAGCGTCTGCCCGCTTTTGCTTTGAGGTGTGAAACATCGTACTCCAGAAGTTGCCTTCTGTGATTGTTTCCCTTTGCTGGTTCTTTTCTCTTGCTGTTGCGTGTTTTTGGGAAACTTGTTTTCCTTAGTATAGCAGATTGAAATTAAAAAATGTCGCGTTTGTACCTCAATGTCGCGTATGTCGCCAAAGTTAACAATTTGGAAACAATTATGTAACACATTAGAAACGTAATATGAAGGTACTGTGTAAGCTATTCCAATATTGCATGACACGGCATGCGGTTTTGTAATAACTGATATTCAAATAAGCATAGAAACAAAAAAGGCCAGCAACCGCAAGGGCTACTGGCCTGTTGATTAGTTAAAACTGGAATAAAAACTCGTCTAGTGAGAAGCCATCTTTTTTGATTTGCTCGTGCAGCTTTTGATAAGCAATATCGAGCTGCTGTTTCAATTCAATTAGCTTTGAATGTAACGTGGGATATTCAAACGTCAACTCGCGCGGGAAGAATGACAACCTTGTTAACCTTCTTCTAATGTGGTTCTCGCGGATATTCTCTGTGTTGTTTGCGTAACTGCATTGAACTAGTGTGCCGCCATGACGAACGATAATCTCTTCAACGATTAGCGGTTCGCCGTCGCCGTCGACCTTGAAAACTCTATCGCCGATGTGAATTGCTCGTCTTTCCTTGGAGCGTGGACACGTGATGTAGTCTTTAATGTCAACGAGAGATTTAATCTCTTCGAGCATTTCGGCACATGTCTGTTTGTTAATCTTTCCGTGCTGCCTGTTAAATACATACTTTGGGTAAAGCGTGTCGATAAAGTCTGACTCGGTTATATTTTTACCCTCCTTGTTCGTGTTCTCTAGCTCTTCAAGCCTTTTAACGGCTTCTTTGCGTCTCTTTCTGTCCTTCTTCATGTTTAACCTCCTACGGGAAGCCTAGCGGCCATAACGACCGCCAGGCGTTGTTTATGCTGTCTTAGAACGGAATGTCCGCGTCGTAAAACTCGGGTTCGGGTGCGCGAGGTGCGCCGTAAACGGGCGTATCTGCCACCTTCGCGGCTTCCGCGGCTGGTGATGTTACTTGCTGGCCGTTTGCGCGGCTTAGAAACTCGATTTCATCGACGATAACTTCTAGCTTGCTACGACGCTGCCCCTCTTTCGTTTCCCACGCGCTATAACGCAGCTTGCCTTCAATGGCAACTTTTGAACCCTTGGAGATAAAGCGGGAAACGGCTTCTGCACGTGAGCCAAAGACGATACAGTCAACGAAATTCGGTACGTCTTCCCATTCGCCCGTTTGCGGGTTCTTGCGACGGTCATTCACCGCGACACCGAAAGCCAGTATTTGCGTACCGCCTGCCGTGGCTCTAAGCTCCGGATCATGCGTAAGGTTGCCCGAAATGTTTACTCGGTTGATACTCATTAAAAGGTCACTTCCTCAAAGTCTGCCACGCTCTGCGTTGGCTCTTTCTTTGGCTCGGGTTCGACTGTCTCGACTCCCGCGTCTGCGTCCTCGATATCCTGTTTCATGGCCGCTACTGCTGCGGCTACTTGGTCGTTAGTCATCGTCTCCATGCTTGATGCCTTGACGGTATCCAAAAGAAGCTGTGTGCCGTCCTGCGGGCTTACTCCTGCCGCCTTGCACCATTCCTTATAAAGTGCTCTAATCTCGCTTAAATCGGTTTGCTCGTGCGTTGGCTGCGGCTGCATAGGTGCTTCCTCGATGTCCTGCGTGAAGATGTCACTTGCTGCGGTTGTGGAACGCACCGCGTCAACAAAAGCACGCTTTTTGGCCATTTTCAAAACGGTGTTCCATAGGTCGGCAATATCTTCATTCTCGGCGGTTGCTTTGGTCTGCCAGTCTTTGCGGTAGCGGTATTTCTTTTCCATGGTTGAACATAAACCCATACCAACGCCAACGATCGTGCCTTCCTCATTGAGCAGATTACATGTAACGTCATACTCGCGATGGTTGTTGCCTAAGTCCTCTTTTGTAATCTCGTACTTAGGCACAAATCGGAACATAAGCGCGATTTTCTCTGCTCCTGGCTGGAGCAATACGGGTCTATCTCCGCAGCCTTTGATTGTGTCGTAGTGCGTGCCTTTCTGTAACACGTCCTGCATAAGGTATTGAATTTGGTTAACCTGGGAGCGGACAATCTCCGCTCCGGTCTTGTTACTGGACTGTACAAGTGCGTTTGCCATAATTAACTCCTCTTTAGTACACCGTGAATATTGTTTGCTTTAAGCCAGGAAAGAAGATTGCCGCGCTGTGTAGGTGTTACTTCGACCTCGATAATCAACTTCATTACTGGCTCGGTTGCCTGTGGTGCTGTCTGTGGCTCTGCGACCGTCTGTGTTGGCTGTGGTGCGGCTTGCTGCTGCTCCTGCTGGCGTGCGGCTGCTTCTGCTGCTATGCGCTCCTGCTGCTCCTGCCACTGTCTCTCGCGCTCCTGTTGCTCGCGTTCGAGCTGCTCTGTTTTGTCGCGCTGAATGCGACGCTGTATCATCGCGGACATCGTGTTCTCGAACTCTAGCGTTGAGAAGTAATCGCCCTTGACCTCGACGCGCTCGCGGTCGTCCATTTCCGTTGCGTTGATGTTCTTGATGTCGTTTGCGACGCGATCAATGCACTTACGCAGATGCTCCACGGCTGCACGCTCGTTTGTCGAGCGGTTGAGCCACTTACCCTCTGTACCGAAACGCTTTAATAGAAGCTCAAAAGGGACGAGCGCGGTTTGCTGGCCGTCAAGTGGTAGTGCAATGTCGGGTGCGTACGTCTCGTATTCCTCCTGGAGCGTGGTGCGGCGTGTGCTCTCCCATCTGTCCTCGTAATCGGTGATGTTTGACTTGTAAGCACTTTCGAGCGCGGTTAGCTCGCCGATTGCTTCGGCTGCGTGTGCCTTGAAACGATTGATTGCGTTCTCTAGCGTCGAAGTCATCGACTTTCGGTCGCTGTCGATTGCCGCGATTTCCTTGCGAAGCATTGCGCGAGCCGATTTAGCGTCTTTGTAATCGGCTTCGTTCGTGATGTCGTGCGGCTGGTATTGTGCCGCGATTGTTGCAGCCTTACTGCGTGCTTCTGCGAGCCATTTGTCGCCGTCTGTGAGTACCGCGGGCGGCTCGATGACTTCCGCTTTTACTTCGATTACATCGTTATTTTTTGTTGCCATTTTCTTTTAACCTCTCGTAGAATTTGGAGTTTGCCCATTCCTCGCGGGCTTCTTCTTTAGTTGCTTTTGTCGCACTCTCACACCCGCAATAGTCGCAGTGTAAGAAGTAACCGTGCGCCGTCTCACGAACGCCGATACCGTAGAACATGCCGCCATCGTTCATGCAATGAGGACAAATCATTAGTGTTTATCCTTTCCAAGCTCCAAGCCGACATAGACGAGAAAGCCGCCAGCACATGCGCCGAATAATGCGGTTGCTGCGCTAATGAAGTAATCCCAGTCGCCAGTTGCAGGCAGTACAGTCTTCTTCTTAGTCTTCTTCACTGGCTTAGCTGGCTTTGCTGGCTCGGGCTTTGGCTCGGGATCACTATCCTGTGGCGTTGGCACTGGCTCGGGTGTAGGTGTTGGAGTTGGCGGTGTCTCCGGTTCTGGCTGTGGCTCGGGTGTTACTGGCTCTGTTGGTCGATTATCGCCGTTGCCGTTGCCGCCACTGTCTTGATTGACGTACTGATAACGTGAACCCTGCGTTGTCTCGCGGCTCTTTAGCTGAATTGCGTTCGAGGTTGTCTCTGTACCTTCTGTCTCGTAGTACATGAAGTATTGAACGCCTTGGAAATCAACACTCGACAAGTCCCACGTGAAGCCGCTGCCATTGATTGTTGGCTCGGGAACATTGATGCGCACCCAGCTTGCAGGGTCGATGTTGCTGTATGCGTCCATGTGAACACGGTATAAGCGGAATGAGCCAGGAATAATGCGTGTACCGTCCTGCGCGGTATCCTCGAGTACAACGTTTGTGAGGTTGTCCGCTGCGTGGTTCAGACGTACCGACCACTCGACCGTGCCATGGTCGGTCTTTACGCCCCATTTGGCGATGACCTCGTGTTGGATAATGCCGTAATGCTTGGTTTCAAAACTAGTCTCCACGACCTGTCCCGTGGCTTCATCAATAAGCCTTAGCGTGGTAGTTCCTGCCGCTGCGTCAGCCTTGACGTGAGCCGCAAGCCACAATGTACCCTGCACGTGGTCTTTACCTTCGACCCATGACGTATATGTGATCGTGACACGTCCAGTGGTTACTTGCGCCGTTGCCATAACGGCACCGTCGGGCGCGTAAATGTCGAAGCTGGCCGCGTTTGTTGCGGGAAAGTCGAGGGCATCGGGAATACCCAGCGAGAACGTGTCACCCTCGTGCACCTCACCTTGTGCTTGCCAAGAAGCGGTCAAGTAAATGTCTTGGTTTGTGAATGCAGAGGTTAAGTCCTGTTTGTTTTTGTCCGTGACTCTAAAGCTGGTAATCGTGGTCGGTACCGTCTGAGCCTGTGCGAGTGCTGGCACGCATACCAGCACCGCAAAGACGCAGATAGCCAGCCATTGAAGAATCTTCTTCATGGTTAAAGCCTTTCTATTTGGTTGTAATAAATAGGAAATTAAATAAATGCTGTTTTAATTCAGAAAATCGTTAATTTTTCGGGATACGTAAATTGCAACTGGAGCAGTAACAGCTACCGCAAGAACGAAAAGAATAGAAGCAATAATAGCAATGATGAGTGACTCGATACCTTCCATTTAACCTCCTAACCGAAGAAGCCGCCCCAATAAAGCAGCAAGAAAGAAATAACCGCACTAATCGCGAAGGTGTAGGCATTATGCGGCTCGCGTGGCTTGCCGTGGTTGATAATCTCGTAAATTAGCCCAAAGATAGCCATAACAAGCCAAATAATTTGCGGAATGCCAAGGTTAATTGTCATTTTTCCTCGCTCTCGCCGATACTAATTCCTTTTCCAGCTTGTCCGCCAATTCTTTGTCCCTAATCATAAGTTTGAACACGAACTCTTCCGCGCTTTTCAACGCTGCTTCCGTGCCTTCATTAGCAATGGCGAGCAATAAACTGTAAACACCCATAATGTATCCTCGGTCGTAGGCGTCTTCTCTAACAGCTTGCAAAAACTCCACTTCAAAAGCTGCCGTACCGTTTAGTTCTGCCATGTGATCTCCTTCAAGTTTGCCGCGCCGAAATCGACGGTAACGTATGTCGTATCCTTGCAGCATGAACGCGGTAGCTTTGTTGCCTTCAACTCGATTACTTGCGCGTCGTCCTCGTACGCAACGCCATTCAGCCCGTCCAATACGAGCTTCTCGATGTTGTCGATGTCGGGCTTGTGTGTGTCATGCTCGAATAGCACGCACTTTGGCGTGGTCTTTGGCAACGAACGTGCGGCCTTGATGTAAATACGCACGGGTTGGTTACGTTCTGCCTTGAATGGCTTGTGGTAGCACGCTTCGCGGTAAGCGTCGGCCACTGCCTTTTTGTCGGCTCTGTTGCGCGCTGTGTCATAGACAAAGCCGTTGCCAGTTCTAGGGCGTTGCAAGCCGTGAACGAACGGCATGGTAAATTCGATTGTCATCGCTCCTCCTTCCACGCCAGCTTCTTGTAATGCTCGATTGCTTCGTTAAACTCTTTTTCGCAATCTTGCAGAGGAACGTAATTAAACTTGTAACCAGCACTCAAATATCCAACAATGCACTCATGCTTTGCTTTCAATGCTTGCAAATACAATTCATCAGCTGTTGGTTTGTGCTCAGTCACAACGGGAATGCGATAATTCCAGGTGTTAGGCTTCATCACGCACCACCCTTGCGCCACAGTCAGGGCAGTATGGACGAAAACACCAATAGCCCTCCTCCTCTTCATACTCTCCTGCAAGCCTATGACCGCAGTTACCGCAGCAAGCATGACCGTCTTGAATTTTTAACTTACACGTCGGATTTACAAGGTCGGCTAGAAGTTCAAAAAGTTCACGAATGGCGTTGTCATATGTGGATTCTTTTGGAGCGGTATACCCAAGGGCATACGCTATCGAGCCAGGCGTTATGCCTAGACCACATGCGAACTTACTGCGCAGCTTTTTCGCTACCTCTTCGCGGCTAATCATCGCTATCACCTAGACTTTCAAGCTGCTTAGCGATACGTCTTAATTCAATGTGAGGAACAACGCCTATCGAAGAGGCTTCATCTCCTAAAACACGCTTAATGCGCTGTGCAAGTAACTTAACTGTTACAGGCTCTTTGTGAGTTAGTTCGTTTGCGGGTTTCTTAAAACATATAAGCTCTCTGCCAGCTGACAGAAGAACATTACTAGACGATGAGTGCCCTGCGACTTCATACTTTGTGCACTCGCAATCGTATACCGTATCACCGATACGGATAACCTCACCGTCTTTATCGACTGGCAACTCAAGCATATTTGATGTGTCGCAGAGGTCGACAATACGGGCTAGAAGTTTCTTCATATCTTCCTCGTATGTTGTATTACCAGCCGAGCGATGACCCAAAAGAACCTCGTACAAAGAACCGCACACCGCGACACATTCGTTTGCTCTCTCAGCGATTTCTGCACGTTCTTGTTTAGTTAGCATTGTTGCTCCTTTCGACTAGAAACGGCACGTCCGCGGTGAAAAGCAGATAGCCAATGAGTACAAGAGCGGCGAATACGAGAAGATCGTACGCAACAATAGATACCGTCGCGTCGCCGCCTGTCGCGATAACGGCAACACAAGCCGCAGCAAGCACGCCAAACGTGCCTTTAAGTAGATATTTCATTTTCTAACCCCAATCGGGCATATAGTAGATTTTTGTTAATCAGCCATTTTTTCCGCAGCTTCACCGCCGGAAGCTCGCCTGTTGCGCACATGCGTTCAACAGTGCGCTTATTCATTCCCATGAGTTCCGCGGCTTCTAGCGCGCTAAGAAGCTGTTTAGTCGGTAAGTTCTTCGTTTCCGTACGCATAGCGTGCGAAGAAGTACGTTTGACCCTTGCCGGTTACTTTGGGCGTGCGGCTGATTGTCACGCTTCCATCGGCTTTGTGAACGGCCGTCTCTTTAATGCGGAATAGTCCGAGTTCCATTGCTCGCTGTGTAGGCACGTTGTAATTGCTGCCAAAACGCCCCAAGTACCCGTCGGCGCGTAACCACTCAAACAGTCGATTTTGTCCGACCTCAACGCCGTTTTGTCGCAGCATTTTAGCCAGCTCACCGACTAGACACGTGCCGTCAGCGGCGGCCACTGCGTCCGCGAAGCGGGCTTTTGGCGCGAGCTTGTCAATTAGCGCGTCTTTGCGCTTGATAGCGTCGTTGGCCACGATGAGAGCGCGCGAGAGCAGCTCTTCGTTCGTTTCCGCACCGTTCACGGCGATATAACCACCGTTCGCACGGATTGCTGGTAACACCTCGTGCGTAATCCAGCGTTTGAAACTTCTTGCTTGTGGGATTTTTGAGCCAATCACGGCCGAATATAAGCCAGGCTCGTTAATAATTGCGACGCGCTGCATGCCGCCGCGGGTACGCATTAGCTGCGTATCCTTTTCGTCCGCGTCTAATCGACGCGTCATGTCCGACGGCATACGATAACCGAGCGCGTCGGATACGTCGCGGGCAACGAACCAAGGGTTGCCGTGACTGTCAGCGAACGTCGTTAGCTCGCCGAACTCTTCGGAATAGAAGAGTTGTATACTCTTATCGCCCATCTTTTCTCTACTTTCTCGGGCATGCCCTGTTTAAGTTGCCGCTTAAATGGGGCTTTTACTTTGAATAGACACAATGTCCAACTTCTCTGCAATTCGTCCAAGTCGCGTTTCTCAAATTGCAAAGCACTTTTATTGATCCTTTCTCTAACTCGAAGGCTTTTAGAACAAACGTGCAAGTGCTCGGGTTGCGCTTCTCCTCTCGTAGCGCGTCGAAGATTGTTAGTTGCTGTGGCATTTATGCCATTTTCCGAACGCCTTTGCCGCTGCGTTCGCGTTCTCGAAGCTGCCTAGCAGCCACGTGTTGCCGCTATCCTCTCTCACGTAATAATTGTCATTGAAGCGGCTTTTTGTCAGCCGTTTGTTGCCATGCCGCATAACTGTTTTATACGCTGGTTGTGCGTTTCCTGCGTCAGCCGTGTAACGGTTGCGAGGTTGCCACACGTACTGCCACGCCGCGCCTGCGTTCTGTGGTACTGCCATGTTTACTCCCAGCCGATAAGTTTTTGCGGCTTGATATTCAAGGCTTCCGCGAGACTGCTAATGGTTCTAACCGTTGTGTTTATTTCTCGCTGTCTCGCGTTCTCTATCTTCTCGATAGTCGAGACGTTTACTCCGCTGCGGTTAGATAATTCCGCGCGTGAGATGTTGAGCCTTGCACGTTGCGCGCGCAAGTTCTCAGATAGTGTTTCTCCTTTCAACACGTTAATTTCTCCTTACGTTTTGAAACGAACAATTTATTTAACTTTTTTATCGTGGAAAGTCACCACGTACAACATATAGTCGTTAGTGACTAACTCTCCACTACTTCTAGTGGTATTTTCTTTTCAAGGTACGTGTTCACTTTCTGAACAATAACATAATAAAATATCAAAATTTGATATTCAAGTATCAATTTTAATTATTTGAATATCTTGTGAAGAATGTTTATAATCGCTGCATAAGGGAGGTGTTGAATGAGTAAGTTCAATTTACAACTGCGAGCGTTACGTTCAAAGAAGGGCTTGACCCTCGCGGAACTGGCCGAAAAGATCGGCACAAATTATCAGACTGTCGGCAGGTGGGAACGCGGGACAACTGAAATTACTCTAGGCGACGCGTTGAAGGTCTGTCGTGCTTTAGACTGCTCACTCGATGAACTCGCGGGATGGGAAGCATCGCCGACAATCAAGGAACAAGAGAGACGCGCTATTGACCTGCAAAAGAAAATACAAGAGGTTATAGACAAGTACCAGGCATAAAACAGTATGCGAAATGTCAACGTACGCATAAATAGTTTTACTGGTTTTTGCTGGAGTGGATAGCCTAAATTTCCGTGATTTTGTTATGCCAGTTGATTTGTAAGTAAATAATGAAGGGAAGTTTTTGTTATGTCAGAAGTCCAGGAAACAACACAAAAGACGCTGCAAACAAGAAAGCAGCAATTCAAGAACGCTTCAATAGCAACGTTCGTGTGCGGTGTAATCGCGTATGCGCTCAATGCAGCGTTTGCGGCACGTATCGCCGAGGAAATGTCATTAGCTCAGAGAGTGCCTACGCACACGGTCGCACAAAGTGTGCTTGCCAATTACGCCGCGGGTTCACAAATTGCTGTGATTGTGGCGGGCGTATGTGGCGCGGTTTGCCTTTGTGCAATTCTGCTTTGGTTCGTTGCCGACTTGCTCGAAATCGCAAAGCGCGAAAATGCTTAAACACCCGTTCCGTGAACTGATGTCAAAATCGGCCGTGAGAGTTTGTGGCCAAAATGTGGCCAAAGTGTGGCCAAATCGAGATAAAAATAGCCGCACAAGGCGGCTACGTGGGAAAACATGGAGCCAGCAATCGGGTTTGAACCGATGACCCCCGCTTTACGAGAAGTGCCCAAAGTGCGACATTCGGGTATTTATGCGACAAAACGAATTATGGAAAATGGGTGACAAGCTGCCTATATGGGCATTATCAAAAGTTTAACTGTTAAAGTGAAAACAGTCGGTGTGGCCAATTTGTGGCCGAATTTGTGGCCAAGACTTGTGGCCAACGGCGAGAGAGGTTACCAAAATGAAGCTATATCTGCAAAAGCGCAGTGGCTTTTGGCGGGCGCGTGTCACATGGACGGACGCAGAAGGCAAACGACATGAGCGCAACGAGACTACACCTATTGAATGCAGCGAGGACGATAACCGCGGTAAAAAGCGCGCCGAAGAATGGCTGGAGGGTTGGGCACGAAAGCTCAATATCTCGGACAAAGGAACGAGCAACGGCGCAACGATGACGTTGTATTCGTATTGCCGCGCTCACTATGCGACCCTGCAAGCTATGGGACATATTGAAGGACGTACCGCCGCAGGATATAAAACGAGCTTGAATTACCTCGACCAATACTTCGGCGAAAAGAAAATCGGCGAGATAACAACTGTCGAAGTCGAGAGCTTTATCCAATGGCTCACCGAGCGCGGGTTGAGCAATAACACTATCAAGAAAACGTTTAATGTTCTTCATCACTGCGTACGTCAAGCTGTCGCGGTGCGCGACATCGAGTGGGACTATTGCGCGGCAATCAAGCCACCTAAATGCCAACTGCCGCCACCTAACCCGCTTGATGAGCCGTCACGTAAAAAGCTGTTATTTATGCTTGAAAACCTCGAAAAAACGCCTTACGTCGTGGCGTGCTATCTCGCGTACTATACCGGCATGCGCCGCGGCGAGATATGCGGTTTGCGTTGGTGCGACGTTGAACTTACGCCAGGAAGTGAATACATCAACGTGCGCCAGGCGGTGAGCATCGAAGAAGGCGGAACATACGTCAAGCTGCCTAAGACAAACAAGGAACGCCGCATACCCATTCCCGCGAGCCTTGCGGCTATTCTCAAAGAACGCCGCGCGGGACTGCTAGAAGACTGTATGCTTTGCGGTATCTCGTTTGAACCTGCAATGTACGTTTGCGGCGATGTTGAAGGTCACTACCTACACCCAAGCCCGCTGTCGAAGTGGTGGCAACAGCACGCGAAAGAATGGGGCTTAATGGGCACGCAGAAACGCCGCCCGGTATTCCACGATCTGCGCCACACGTTCGCGACAATCGCCGTTCGAGCAACCGACCCGAAGACGGCACAAGATATTCTCGGTCATGCAGATATCAACATGACAATGCGCTACGCAGATACTACGACAGAGCAATTAGAGAAAGCGCGTAACCCTCTAGCGTCGGCATTAGGCGAAAGCAAGGACACGGGCGCGAAAGTTGAGGAATTCCCGCGAAAAGCGGCTAATTTCTAGCGTTTGCGTTTGTGCTGGTAAACGGCTCGTTGTAAGGCGTTTTAAGCCACGCAAAAATCGAAGTCGAGTAAATACTCATAAAAATACCCTCAACCACACGGGTGAGGGTATTATTTTAGGCATTCATTGCTTTGAAACTAATAGACATAAAAAAAGAACCCCTCCCGCCGAAACGAGAGGGGTTGCAGGTCTAGTCTTGCACTCTTCCGAGCAGCTCTAGACGTGTTACTTAACGCCCGAGATATAACCGTCGTCGTTCGTGGTTACAGTAATGTCGCCTGTAAGCAAACGGCCGTCTTTATCAAACGCGCAAATGTTATCCGCGCCGACCTCGTACAAGCCATCGACTACACACGAGCCGTCGGAACGCAGATAATACCAGTCGTTATCCAGCTTTAGCCAACCTGCTACCATTCGCCCCGTCTCGTCGAGGTAATAACGCTTACCGTCGCGCTCCTGCCAGCCAGTCGCCATGCGACCGTCAGAGAGCAGCATATACCAGCCGTTACTGTATTCAACCCATTTATCGAACTGCAATGCGCCGTCCTCGCCGAAGTACCACCAGTATTTATCCGAGTTACTCCAAGACGCATGAACCCAGCCAGTTAACATCCAACCGGACTGATTGAAGTAATACCAGCCGTCGCCGACTTTGAGCCAGCCTGTGGCGTAATCGTCCGCGGTTGCGCCCGTCTGATACCACCAAGAACCCTTGCCGTCGGTATGCCAGCCGCGCTCCTCAATCGATCGCGTGCCCGTCATGACTTCGTACCAGTAACAAACGCGGCTCATGTATTGCGCGTTCTGTGAATGTGCAAGCTCGCCAGGGCACGCCGTGGCAACAATCTGTGAATGCGGGCGAACGTTACCACCCCAACGTGGGTATCCGAGTCCGTACTTAATAAGAAGAGCGGCCACAAGGTGTGCGCCACTCTCTAGTGTTGCTTCTGATACCGTCCACGGGTTCGTGGAGTTGTTCGCATGCTCGATAGAAATACTGGACTGATTAGCCGTCCAGTTGCCACACGCCCAAGCGGTATCGCTCTCGTAGACGTGTTGTGCGATTACGCCGTCGCCGTCTACCGAGTAATGCGCGCTCTGTGACTGCATGCGCGACCACATAGAAGATAAAGAAGCGGCCGTCAAACCGACAGCCGCTTCATGATGTACAACGATGTATTGAACGCTATGCCCGCCACGTCCAGAGTCAAAAGCCGATGTAGGTGCCCAAATATCGGCGGTAATACCGCCCGAGAAATCAGCCATTATCTGCCCTCCAGCGGAGACTTTCCCTCGCGTACCTCCGGAATACCTGCAACAGAGGTAAGCAGGGATACCACGGCTGCAAGGGCTGCCGCAGAAGCAACGGCCACCCAATCAACGCCCGTGATGCCAATAGCATTTGTGCCGATAAGAGCCACTGCGGTTTGCGCTGCCGTCTTGATTGCTCGTACCAATGCTGCCTTAATCCACTCGTTCATAATGTTTCCTTTCAAACGATTTTTAATTTCCAATAATTACCTAGTGTGTACGCGCCTGTTCTAGGCGTTCCAACCGTCCCGCCTGATTACGGGTCACATCCTCAACCACAGCGAGACGCGTATCGTGTACAGAGAGTACATCGCGGATATTAGTGATCGTCTCATCGGTGCGTGCCATGTACGCCGTGAAGGCTTTCTGCGTGTCATCCAAGTCACTCTTGAGCTGCTTCACGCCTTCTTCAATGCGCACGAGTCGCATCGCGTCTTCCTGGCTTGCGCGGTTCATGGCCTTAGCACCGTTGATGAGCGTCAGCACCATGCCGAGAAACGAAACAGCTGCGACAATCTGCTCGAATGTTAGTGGGTTCATCATTTCGCCCCCTTTGCATATAACCACGAAACAGAACCAACAACGCGCCCGCCTCCACCATAATTAGCAAACCATAAAGCATTCATGCTTGATGATTGCGAAGTTACCCATCCAGACGCCGGACTACCTGACGGGTAAGATAATGCAGGAAAATATAAATCAGCACTAAATGGCATGTATTTTTTCTCAGGTGCATTAGGACAATACCAACCGCTCGAAGATATACCGTGAATATCAAACCATAAATAACAAACACCGTTGTAAGCTCTATATGCACACCAATCTTCGTATCCTGTTACTTTATCGTGATATATCACTACAGTTCCGCTATCCTCAACGGTACTGCTGGCACCTTGACCATTCAGAATATCGATAAACTTATCAATACTTATAGTCGTAGATTTCTCTACCATGAACTTGACATATTTACTTACTGTAAGATTTGAGCCATGTAAAGCAATACTCAAACCATCAGCTTTCAAATCTGTATTAAGCTCAATAAAAGGAGCGTTAATAGATGAATCTATTATTGAGCTTAACTCAATATTTTTTGCAGACAGAACGGCGCGAGTAAAGTCATCTTGATCAGATCTATCCGCCATAGCTCTAATATTTAGAACACCGTCAATCATGTTAATATTTGTGTCTTTTCCCCCTTTGCCAAGCTCAATAAGATTTTTTCCAATGAACGATGACTCTTTGCCATTGTCAACGATGTGCATGCCCTGAGCGTCAATCGTAGTGTGCATGCCCGCCTTATCACCTACATGCGCGCCATCTGCATCGTGTGAGAACGTGTTGGTTAGGTTTGCAACCGTACTTTTAACTTCACTGGCATCGCTTTGCGCCTTTGTGGCTATAGTCTTCGCCTCCTTTGCTGCATCTTTGGCGTTCTTTGCATCTGTTGCTACGTGGCTCACTTCCTCCGCCGCACGCTCAGCTTTAGCCGCGACAGTCTCAACCTTCTCCGCTGCTGCCGTTGCTGTGGTTGCTACGTCAGCAATCTTTTCTGTTGCTGCATCGGCTTTCTTCTCAACCGCCACCGCCTTCTCCTCAACGGCCGCAACCTTGACCGTGGTCTTGTGGGTGTCTTCAACCGTCTTTCGTGTGGTCGATGCGAGAGCAGTCAAACGCTTCTCAGTGGCTTCCTGTGTGCGTTCCTGGGATGTTGTTCCGCTCTTGGTCAGCGTGCCTTCGATTGCGCCGAAACTGTAACGCGTGGCCTTTGGGTCAACGAGGTTAATTGTTCGACCAACACAGAGCATCATGCGGTCGATGCCGTGCGGTTCGCTTGTAACCTGGACGCGCTGCAAGTAGTCAATCTGCTGAACGGCCGCGTCTGCATAGTGCAAGTCCGTAGCGCTTACCGTGATGGAATCAGAGAGCTTGCCCGCTGCGAGGTCGGCCACTGCTTTGTCTGCAAGTGCTTGTGGCTGGCTCAGATGGTCATACTCCATCAGCTTCTCGATAACGCCATAACGCTCGGCCATTGCAGTATCAACAACCGCGTCGCCGACAATGTCATAACCACCGCCAACGTAGGCGTGTTCGTCATCGATGGTTACGTCCTTCTCATCTTCGCCTTCGCCGGTCTTTCCTACAGGGACGATGGCCGTGTAGATATCCTTACCGTCCGCGCCGGTGTTTAGATCTAGAAGGTTCTGGCCAAGCTCTACAGACTGAGCAGCTTCGCTTGAACCGTCCGCGGTCAACCAATCGAGGTAGTTATCCTCGCCAACATAACGAACGCGGAAATACCCACCACAGAGCTTCGTAAGCTTATCGCGCATCTCTTTTAATGTGGTCGGACGTGTGCCGGTACCACGCTGAAGCGCGCCGAAGTTAACGCCGGCGTTAATGCCTACCTTGAACTTCTCGCATCGATTAGACACGCGCGCATTGTGTTGTTCAATGAACCACACAAACAACTCGCCAGCTTTAGCGGGGGCGTTAATCTCGCAGTCAATCTCGTCGGTGTCGTATGTCTTATAGGGACGAACCGTGGTGTCGTTGAGGTACGCCATAGCGCCCTCGCAGGTGACGTCAATAGATCCGTTCATGGACATCGACACTTTGCGAATACGGCCACGGAAGAGAATCTTCTGTGTCTCGTGCTCCGTGAGCTCAATCTCGCGCTCGGTGTTCATAACCGATTCACGATTAAACGCGCGCCAGAGTGGGTGTGTTGGCTGCACGGTAAAAGAAAGAGTCGGAGATTGCCCCGACTCTTCTACAAGCTTACCGGCTGAAATCTGCACGCCTTCCTCACGCGGATCATGAATGACGTTTCCCGCATAAGTCAGCACATACATTTAAGCCACCCTCTCCCACATATAGACTGCGCGATATGGTGGCATGTTGTTATGTGGCTGTCCGCCGCCCACCGCATCAACCTGGAAGCGGTAATTGGTGTAAGTGTCAGCCGAGCGTGCCGTCCACTGAATGCCGCCTCCGTCATCAGTTCCGTAGTGCATGTTAGTGTCGTGACTGTGACTTGGCATCTCGTTAATGGTCAGTGTGTGAGTATCCTCACCACCTGTTGAGCCAGCAGGGAACTTCTGCGACTGTGCTAACAGGAATACACCATTGAGCGCTTGCCATGTGCCGCCCAGAAACGTTGCTGGGTCGGTTGGCTTAGTGCTTTGGTAGATTGCACCCACTGGGAACATTGCGTCCAGGAGGTCAAAGTTCTTGGCGAGGTCCTTAATAGTCTGAACAGTCTCGTCCGTGACGTCAGGCTTCGTGAGACCTAGCCTTGGAGTCTTTGTGCTCATTAAATGTCCTTCCAATCGAAGTCGAGCATAACTGTTGTGTTGTTGTGCGTCTCCGCGTCATCGACGTATGCATGTTCGCGCCACGTTCCGCGCATGTCCTGCCACTTCTTACCGGCAAGGCTGGACCACTTCAGACCCTTGAGCCTGTTCTTTCCAGCGCGGCCGACGTATGCCAGGCTTGTGCCGTCAAACTGCTTCCATGTAAGTCCCGCATAATCGCGCCAGATGGCCGTTCCGTAGTCTGGCGTAGTGTTCACGGTTACGCGGTTCTTTCCGTTGTGCAACTCTAAATCGCGGTTTATCCACACACCCGGCTGAAGGTCAACGGTTTGTCCGTTGATATTGACCAGGGCGCGCGCCTGACATGTGATGGTCGGAACCACCGCATGAGCGGGGCCGTCGATGATGTAGGTTTTACCAAGCTCACCGTCTAGCTCGTAGTGCATGACGCCGCGCGACTTGTACGGGTCTGCGGTAATCGTTAGTTTGATGGCCGCTGTCTCGTCGTAGAGCGTCTGAGAGGTAACCTCAAAGCGTCCTGTGTAGGTATAACCCTCGTCCCAAGACAACATGAAATCCAGCCGTCTACCGTGGAGCATGTTACGCAGAGCGGTCAGCGTCGTTTCAACGCTTGCCCAGTCGTGTGTGTCGAGCGGTGAGAGTGTGATGGTGATTGTTCGCTTGTCAAACACCGGCGCACCTGTCAGCCACTCAGACAAGTCCAGCACGCCATCGCGTCCAGGAATAGACACCGTAGACGTTCTGGTGGCTGGTGGCTTGTCTGCGTAGTTCGTGACTGCCATGCGGTAGGTGGCGCAGAGCGGCACTCCATCAACCACAACTTCATACGTGTCTGTTAGTTCCGTCATCTGTTCGCCACCACTTTATATTCACCGAGGTTTGAATCTACATACGGCGAGACAATCGTGCCGACCGTCTGGCCATCCATCACAACGCGCATGTTGCGCACATCTTCACGCAGTCCTGAAATCTCGCTAATCAGCTCGTCGTCACCCTTAGAGTTGTTCACAGCGTCGCTGATGTAGCCTGTGAGCGTGCTAATTGGCGCGACTGCTTCGGGTCCTGCTTCGCCGCCAATCATGGCCTTGTTCCCGTTCATACCGAACATGGTCGGGTTCATCAGAACACCGCCGTCGGCGTACCACTCAATGCCCAGGCTTGGGACTGATGGTGGCGCGAGCGAGAATGTGCCGGAAATGCTGAAGTGCGGAAGCTTAATCTTTGGGAACTCAAGATGAAGACCACGGAAGAATCCACTAATGGCATCCAGGGCTCCGGAGACGGTGTTCTTCGAGTCACCCATGACATTGCCAATTGTGCTCGCGATACCGTGGAAGATATTGCCCACCATGGTTGAGATGCCATTAAATACACTAGAGAAAATGTTCGCGATTCCGTTGACAATGCCAGACAGCACACCTTGAAGGCCGCCCATAATTCCCGAGATGATGTTACTCATACCCTGAAACGCCGTCTGCGCGCCATTTGCGGCCATCTGCCAGTTGCCTGTGAAGATACCAACGAATACACCAACAACTGTCTGAATAATGCCTGTGACTGTTGTAATAACTCCAGCAATAACATTCATAGCAGCTGAGACAATCGCTGCAGCAACCTCAAAGGCTGCGCCGAATATCGTAGAAACAATCGTGGCGATTGTGGTGAATGCTACTCCTAGATTCTGCAGATATACATCAATTAGTGGCTGAATAGTTGCAATAAATAGCGCGAAAATCTCCTGTAGCTGTTCTGTCATCTGCATTTGTGTCGTAATCATTCCACCAACAGCTTCACCGAACCCGCTAAACGCTTCAACGATCATGCCAATTCCTGAGACAATCCCGTCGATAGCCGGTTGAAATATTGGGGTTAACTGCTCGATAACTAGACCAATATCGGTGCCGAAATTCTCGCCTGCTTGTGCTGTATCTTGGAAGGCATCTCCCAGCGGTGTAAAGTACTCAACAACTGAAACAAATGCTTGCCCAATTTCATCTATAGCGCCAGTAATTAGTGGGGCGGCTGCTTCAGCAAACGATGCAATAACATCGCCAATAAACGCGATTGCATTAGCAATTCCTCCAATAATGCTAGAGATTGTCTCCATATCGTAGAGACGACCAAACACTGAATCTAACGATTCAATCGCACCAATAACGATGTTAACGATGACATCGCCAATCCTTTGGAAAGAACTCCATAAAGACTCAAGGGCTGGCGCACATGAAGACATTATGTCTTGTCCTATGGCTCCGAGAGTTTCCATTAGTGGACCTATAGCCGCTTGTACATCTTTATTAGTAGCAGCTAATGCACCGAAGGCTACGAGAGCAATTCCAACTGGTCCTGATAGCGCCATCAATCCACTAGATAGTGGTCCAAGTAGTCCTGACAAAATTGGAATCTGTCCGATTATCCCCGCAATGGCCGCAGGACCTTTTAACGCCGCGAAGACAGCAAGAAGCGGAGTAATAGTAGGAAGTACTCCTCCGATTGACTTCGAGAATCCATCAATTGCCGGAGCAATGTTCTTAAATGCTTCAACCAACACTTGAATGGCTTGTGTGAAGATTGGAGCGGTCAGACGCGACAGAGCGGCGCGAACGTTAGCAAATGAGCCAGCTAGTGTGTCACCAGACGACAGAGCCGCTTCGCCTAGACCGACGCGCATGGCTTCCGAGAATGTATGGAAGTCAATCTGTCCCTTGGAGACCATCTCGGAGACTTCCTTGGACGTCTTGCCAAGGTATGTTCCAAGAAGTTGCAGAACTGGCACGCCAGAGCTTGAAAGTTGCATCATGTCATCGCCCATCAGCTTGCTGCGCGAAGCGACGGAGCTGAAGATGACGCCGACATCATTGAACGCTCGACCAGATGCCGCCGCAACGTTCGCGACAGACTTCAGCGTGTTGGTCATATCCTCGCCGGACTTAATGCCAGCTGCAGAAAGCGTCGCTGCGGCTGTTGCTGCGTCACCCAGACCAAACGCCGTGCCACGTACTGACTGAGTGGCTGAATCCATAATGGACTCGATGTCCTGGGCGTCATGGCCAAAGCCGGCGAGCTTCTTTCGTGCGTTATCGATGTTCAGCGCGCGGTCGATGCCGCCCTGGATGGCCATACCAGCAACCGCGGCAATTCCCGCCTGGCCTACGCCAATCAGTGAGCTCGTGATTTGCTGTGTATTGGTACGCACGGCGTTCCATGCGCCAGACAGTCCATTTTTAGCTGTGTTGGCAATGTTTGAAAAAACGCTCTGCGCTTTACTGCGTATAGCTGCAAACGATGACTGCACGCTGCCAGACGTGTCGTCCATATTGCTGCCGATAGACTTCGACACGTTCTGCGCTTTGTTCTGGATCTGACTGAGTGAAGACTGCGCCTTATTTACGCCATCAACAAAGCCATCGGCATTAACGGTGAACTTCGCGGAGAGTGTATAGTCACTTGCCATATATACCTCCTCTCATGTTTATTTCTGTTGATTCGATAGAGCCTTCTCGAGCGCGGCCATTTTGTCGCGCGCTTCTTTTGCGCTCATGGTCTTTCTGTCCGGCTTGTTTGCTTCAACCCACAGAAGCTCAGGCTCTTCGCTCTTCTTCTTGTAGCCGTTGGCGAGTGCGGTGGCTATTGCTTCGTTGAGAAGCATCTGGTCATATGCGACGCGGTCATGCTCAGCCACTTGAAGAAGGGCAATCTGAGCCGCTGTGAGCCTGTCAAACTCGTCCGGCGTCCACCCAAAGCGAACAGCCGCCCACGCCCACAATGCATCACGCTCATAGCCTGTCAGCGGTTTCTGTGGTGCTTCTTGTGGTTGGTTGGTCTGTTGTTGTGTTGTGGATGGTCCGACCCAGCGCGGATTCAACAGATCTACTGGAATAAAAAACCGCAGTCCTTCATGAGTGATTCGCTTACGGCTTCAATCATCTGAGCGTAGCCGTGCTCCTGCAGGTACTTTCCAGCAAGCTCGATGGCCTGTGTGGGGTTAACCCATGCACTCTGACCACTCTCGCGAATGCCATACGCAAAGATGGTCTTAGTCTCGCGCAGGGTTGGTTGAGCGGTGAACACGGAGATGATGCTCTTGTTACCAATCGCACTCTCGGCCATCTCAACACGCTTCTCCGCGTAGAGAAGCTCGTATGTAGTACCGTCAACCTCGAAGGTAAAATCTGCCATTTCTTACTCCTTAACTAATAAAAAAGGGGCAGCCGAAGCTACCCCGTGAGTTGTGTCTGTGGACGCTTATCGTCCTGTTGGCTTGGTGATTGCCTTAGCCTTGGCGGCTGCGTCAATGTCAAACCACGTCCACTTGCCTGTGCCTGTGAGAGATACAGACGCGGTGCGTACATCGTCGGTTGGCGAGTCAGCCTCGTACTTGGTAACTATGACAGCGCCGCCACCGATTGGCGTGAAGTCTGTATTGTCCAAGAACTCCTTGACGCACAGAATAGTGCCGTCGGCTAGTGCCTGGCGGAACAGTTTATCGCTCTCAGCGTCCTTGACGGCCACCGTATCGACGGAAACCTCGAAGGAACGGGTAGATGCGCGGTTGACCTTCCAAGCACCGCGAGAAGACTTCGTGGAGACGCTCGTAGTATCAGCGGAAAGCGATACCTTGTGAGACTTCTCGCCAGCGATTGCGAGAAGCTTAGAACCGTCAGCGCTGAATACGCCGAGAAGAACCTCTGCGCCATTTACAGCGTTAACGCCACCGGCGGAAACATCGCAATATGCACCACTATCGAATGCAGTTGAATCTGGCATAGTAATGCCCCTTTCTACTTAATAATTAGACCGTAAGAGACGACCACCTCGAACGGCACAACCGCGTGCCACTCTCCTGTTTCGTCTCGCTTGATTGTGTTTAGACCGTTATCCGTTTGACGGATGACCTGGAACGGACAAGCCAAACTAATTGGCTGGCTCATGGCTTCTTCTAGAGCCGTCACCATCTTGAATATTTCCTCGCGCGTCTTGGACGGCTTAGATATTGCGTGAAGCTCGATGGTGTAGACGTCCAGCCACATTGTTTTTGTTTTGTCCGGACGAACTGAGAGTGCGCCGACGGAATAAAGAGGAGAGGGTTCTTTATTCGCGTCGGTCACACATTTAACGCCCGTGCCTTCTTTGACACGTGCCACAACCGCCGCGACAAAGTCGTCGAGCGGGAGTCGCCTTAGTGCTTGCTTCATAAGCCCTTACTCCTTAGATACTCACCGCACCGCTTCTTCAGAACAGCGCGCGCCGCTTTTATCTCCGTAGCGAAGAAGTGCTGGCCTTCCACAAAGGGAGCCTTTAGGCGCTTGCCAATCTTTGGAACGTACTGACCAACATTCTGGCGATGGCCATACTCAACATGCGGCGCGTATTCGCCTGTGTAGCCAATCTCTCCTTCGCCACCTTTGACGCTCTGGCGAATGGATCCAATCAACTCGCCTGTGTCTCTCGGTGTGGTTGCGCGTAGGTCTTCGGCTATCTCATTCACGGTGCGCTTCATAACAATTTCAGGCTTGATGTTTGCGAGCTCTTTCAGTGCGTCGCCAAGTCCGCCGTCGTCAAACTCTAGGCGAACACTAGGAATCCGCATCACCCTTTAGCTTCTTCAGCGATAGAACGCGGCGGCGTCCAAAGTCACTCACATGGATGACCTCAAAGACGTCGCCAGCGTCAATCACGGGAAAGCGAACAAGAGACGCACGGAGGGCAAGCTCGGCGGGAACTGTCGTGATAAGCGTCAGGTCACACGCCGCGTAGTCGTTGCCTTCGTTTGCCGTCTCTACAAGCGATGCGGGGCATACCCTCGCCCGGGTGGTTGTTATCACCCGGCGCGAGAGTACGCGGTTTCCTAGCTTGTCGCGCGCGTCGGTGTCCGCAAGCTCAATCAGCTCGCACATCCGCCACCTCATACAAACCTCACTTTTGGAAACTGCAGAGCAGAGGTATTGTCCGCCCTAGCAATCTCGGCCAAGGCAGAAAGCTCCGCGGCATACTCCGCGAGCAAATCGTCCACAAACTGAAGGGACAAGGTTCCGCCCTGTCCCTCTGACTCCTGCGTGATGCCTTCATCGAATCGGCGATTCACCGCTTTAATGGTTGCATCGACCACAAGGGACTCTGCTGTGGTGGGTAGCGTTGATACGCCAACGCGCAAACAGATGCGGTCCGTGAGCGTATGCGTGACCTCTTCCAGCCACTTATCGCTCGGCTTATCCTCGACCGCTTCGAGTCGTGTCTTGACACGATCTAATACGCTCATACGCTCACCTCCTTACTTGTGGATTAGACGGTTGCCTTAATCTCTGCCTTGACAACGCCGTCGGTAATCTCTGGGAAAATCTTGACGCCAGACATAACCAAGGTGTCGCAGGTTGCGGTCTTGGTGTCAGTGCTGTGGGTGATACCAACGAATCCGGTGGCGTCTGAGGTCAGGCCGAAGGTGGAAGCAAGGTCAGAACCATTTGCTGGGATATATGCCAGATTCAGGTTCATGGCTGCAGTACCAAAGAGAGTACCTGCCCTAACTGCGGAAGAGGTGATTGCGGTACCCAGGCCAAGGAAGTCCTTGAGGTAGGTGATGCCTGCAGCATTCTGGGTGGTTACGGTTGCAGTGCCGAGGTAGTCAGCCACATCAAGAGGATTGACGAAGAAGACGAATGGGTTGGCTGCGTCAGTATCGAATCCGTCATAACCCTCGAACTTAGTGGTAAGGGTTGCCCAGAGGTTAGCCATAGCTGCCTGAAGGGTCTTGCCCTGCTTAGCTGCAGCTGTAGTGGTGGAGACGCTTGCAATCAGGTCGTTTCTGATGCCGCTCTGAATGGTGCCAATAAGCTGAGCGTCGGCTTCGTTGATTGCACGATCGCGTCCGCGAAGCTGGATAGCTTCGGCAGAGGTTACACGGCGATACTTTTTAAGAGGAAGCTCGATGGTCTGGTCAAGCTGACGCTTGATGTTAGACGCTGGAATGGTGTCACCCTCAGCAACTACGCCATTCTTAACGTCCTTCACGAACTTGTA
>ERZ773212.159-NODE-159-length-35782-cov-14.056792_pt1 | contig 35782 bp, 34 predicted proteins | sample MGYA00581005_ERZ773212 | MGnify/ENA primary metagenome ERZ773212 (study PRJEB29015, sample SAMEA2738154) | human oral metagenome | biome: human oral; feature: human-associated habitat; material: saliva | place: China | collected 2196 ... | reverse complement strand
TTTTGATATACATATTTTTGTCAAAACCCTATTTTGTATATCGTTTTGATATACATATTTTTGTCAAAACCCTATTTTGTATATCGTTTTGATATACAAAATAGGAATATTTAACAGTTTAATTATACATCGTTATGTATATAAAAATCAATCAACTCTCTTTTTTCTGTTTTTTAATGATTTTAATTCATCTTCTAATGCCTTTAGCTCTTCATATTTTTCATCTAGTCCTTGCTCTAATTTAAGTTTTGTATCTTCAAGAGAATCTATTTCTGCTTTCTGATTTTTTATTTCTGAATCAGACATATATTTTTTATTGGCTTCAAAAGTTTTCTTTTTTTCATCTATTGCTTTTATCTCTGATTTTGCTTTTTTAATTTCGGACTCTTTATCAGCTATCTTTTTTTCTTGATACTTATATAGACTATTTAGCCTATCTAGTATGTATTCCTTTTCGGTTTTATTTAAATCAATACTACTATTTTTTACATTCTTTTTATTTAATACAATACTAGCAGTTATATTATCTTTCACTTTATCCCTGCTAACGATTTTAGGAGCGAGAAATATTTTTACTTCCCTATATCCCTTTTTTAAGTTTTCTATCCTTATAACAGAAAACAAAGGCTTGTTGTATATCTCTTTAAATACAGGTTTAGAAAATCTTTGTTCTGAAATTGTGTAAGCATAATGATAATCATTTACATTATCAAGACTTTTATTTTCGTAAGCTAACACTATTTCCATTGTTTTCTTATCTTTATCGTAAATACTACTTATCAGTGTTACGGATCGATCCTGCATATAGTTTACTTTCTGTCCTACTTTTGTTTCTGTTGATAAAGGTTTATGTATCCAAAGTTTAGATGTAAAAAAAACAATATAGATTAGTAATATAATTAGAGCAAAGTATATTAATGACTTTGATTGTTTCTTTTCTATATATACTCTGTCCTTTAGCTCTATTTCTTCTCTATTCTCTTTTACAGTATTCATATTTTACCTCTAATGTTCTTGTTTAAAATTTGTTATCTTTGTTTATTACTTTAGTTCATTTTATTGATTGGTAGTGTTCTTATTAGTTTTTCACCCTCAAATGTTTCACCCTTCTTAGTAATCGATAATCCGTTTTCACGACATATTTCATTTGAAAGATTTCTTAATACATAAATATCGGTTTTCTTCATCTGAAACTTTTTACCTGTGATAGCCTTTACGGAGTTAACGATAAAGTGAGTATATATACGCCCATTGTCATTATGCGTTGCAATCAAAACCTCAAAGTCTTTGAATAGATCTGCTCTCTCTACAAATTGATATGCTAATTCGTGAGCTTTTTCTAAGTCTATTTTTTCATCTTTATGATATGACTGGATAAAATGCTTATGTGTTCTTCCTCCAGTTTTATTCCACAATTTTTTAGTAATAGACATCTGCTCTTTTGCATACTTTGCGTTTAAATTATATCCACTAACTAATTTCCCATCTGTCTTTTTTTTAGTAACATTATTAATAGCTCTAGTTATACTTGCTTTTGAAGATACGACTTTAATAATTGCCATACTTCTTCCCACTCCTTTTCCATCTTAGTATAAATTAAATAGTAGTTTTAAAGCTACAAAAGGCTATGCACATTAGTACATAGCCTTTTGTTTAATACTCCATTTCGAAATCAACTTCTTTTTCAATAGTTTCTTTTTCTTCTGGTTCTTCATAAGCTTTAAAACGCATATCAAAGTTAATTTCTGAAAGAGATTCTACTGATATTCCTTTGATATATTCTGCAATCATATTTATAGTTTCATTTTGATTATCAGAATTAATATCAAATTGTTTTGAATCAAAGATGTTGGAATCATCATCCATGGATTTTTCCAGAGTAAATGTATTAAGATCCAGTTTTAAATAGATAGTATGTTCATAATCTTTGGTATGAGTTTCATACAAAGTGATCCTTTTATTATTCTCCGTTAAATCAACTTCATATTCGCTGTCAATAAAACTTATTGCATCAGCTAGAGGAGAAAAATCACATTCTTCATCTATATCGCCTTGTAAGAGCATATTTACCTCTTTTAAGCGTAGTAATTTTTCTTTTAGTATTGTTTCATGTTCAAATGGTTTTTCAAGCTCTATCTTTGCATTTTTTAACTTCTGTTCTGTTTGAGCTAAAGCATCTTCATAATTTTTTAGGACAGTAGGCATTTTTTCAATGGAATTATCCAGTCTTGTTATCATACCAATAGAATCATTACCTATTTCATTACTATAAGAATGTGCACCCTTTAAGTTATATAAAAATTGATTACCAAGAGTGCTATATGTAATTTCAATATCTAGATTTCTATACTGTCCTATGATATGTGAGCTTGTTATATCTAAACTTTTTACTGTGTTTAAGAATGTTTCACCTGCAATTTTTTTATCAGTGATTTTCTTACCATTGATTGTTATTGATGTAAATTTTTCATCATCACTTGCAGGTTTCTCCACTGTGTCCATATCTTTTTTTATGTTTTCTATTATTTTAGTATAGCGAACTATCTCAGCAGGATATGTTTTAAGAACTTTATCTTCAAAACGATATTTGTTAGATAAATAATCACTCTCTAACAATTTGAGTTTTGAAACTTCAGTATCTAAGGTCATTTTCTCTTTAATTAAAGGATTACCAGTGGCAATGGCTTTTAGTTCTGCATAGCTTAAAACTACCTCATCTATATCTTCAACAGTACGCACTGGAGATTTACTTGTCATAATTTGAGATATAAACTTTTGTTTATTTTCAATCATTTGCCATAGATAACCATCAAATGTATTTTCTGTTATATATCTATAAATGTATACATCTTCATTGGTATTTCCTCTTCTTATTATTCTTCCTGCTCTTTGTTCTAGGTCAGATGGTCGCCAAGGTACATCTAAATCGTGTAATGCAATTAATTTGTCTTGTATATTAGTACCTGCTCCCATTTTTTGTGTAGAACCCATTAAAATTCGTATTTCTCCATTTCTTACCTTTTCAAACATTTCCTCCTTTTGTTTATCACTGTTTGCATCGTGGATAAAAGCTATTTCATTTTCTTTAACGCCTAAACCTATTAGCTTTGTTTTTATATCATCATAAATATTAAATTCTTTTTTATTAGGTGTAGACATATCCGAGAAGATTATTTGTGTACTTTTATCTTTCTCTGTTCTGTTGTAAATTTCAAGAACCTTTTCAACACACTTATTAACCTTACTATCATCATTATCATTTAATAATGGATTTATTAATCTTTGATCAAGTGCCAAGCATTTACCATCAAATGTAACTTTAAGCATATTATCTTCACTAGGCTCAACAAGACGATTTCTGATTTTTTCACTGCGTTCTGCAAAACTCTGAACGATTTCCTCTTGTTCTTTTGTTGCCTTTGTCTTAATGACTTCAAAATGCGAGTTAGGTGTTGCAACATCAATCATATCAGCCGTTTTAATATCTGCAATTTCTTTAAACATAGACATAAGCTCTGGAATACCAAAATACTTTGATAACCTTTTTTTCATTCTATAATTTTTTCCATCTGGAGATAGTTCAAGTGCTGATGTTACTTCTGCATATGTTGATGCCCAAGCATCAAAATGCTCTAGCTTTCTGCGTTTAAGCTCATCATATTGTAGATACCTTTGCATTGTATATAACTCTGTAAGAGAGTTACTTACTGGTGTTCCAGTAGCAAATATAACTCCTTTTCCACCAGTCTTTTCATCCATGTATCTGCATTTCATAAACATATCTGACGACTTTTGAGCTTCTGATTGCGATAATCCTGCAACATTTTGCATTTTAGTATGCAAGTATAGATTTTTATAATTATGTGCTTCATCAACAAATAATCTATCAATACCTAGCTCCTCAAAGGTGATAAAATCATCTTTCTTAAAATCATCATTTAGTTTTTCTAATTTAGCTGATAACTTTTTCTCTGTTTTCATAAGCTCTTTGACAGTAAATCTTTGGTCACGATTTAGCTTATACTCTTCGATATATCTAGTTATCTCATTAATCTGTTCTTCGATATGTTTTTGCTGATACTCCTTTGACATAGGTATTTTTTCAAATTGACTATGACCGATTATAACTGCATCATATTCGCCAGTTGCTATTTTACCTATAAATCGTTTACGATTTTTAGGTTCAAAGTCTTTTTTATCAGCAACCATAATATTTGCAGATGGATATAGCTGCATAAACTCACGACCTATTTGTCCAGTAAGATGATTAGGAACAACAAATAAAGATTTACTACACATTCCTAACCTCTTGCTTTCCATTGCAGTAGCAACCATTTCAAAAGTTTTACCTGCTCCAACAACATGAGCTAATAATGTATTACCACCATATAGGCATCTAGCAATAGCATCTACTTGATGTTTTTTTAGTTTTATTTCACTATTCATTCCATCAAAGGATAGATAGTCACCGTTATAATGACGATTTTTAGTAGAATTAAATCTATCATTATATATTTTTTCAAGAACATCTCGACGATCTGCATCATTAAATATCCATGTACGAAATTTTTCTTTGATGAGTTCTTGTTTTTGCATTGCCATAGCAGTTTTCTTTTTGTTTAAAACTGATATTTTATTACCATCATCATCTATTATCCGATCATATACTTTACTATCTTTTAGATTTAGAGAATCCTCAATAAGCTTATATGCAGATACATCAGATGTACCATAAGTCATATTTGCAAAATCGTTAAAGCTATCGTTGTTCTTATTAGAAATATACCAATTTCCAGTTTGAGCTGAATAAGTAACTTTCACATAGCGTCTTGTGTAATATGGTGTATCTAACAATTCATAAACAAATTCTTCTATATACTCAGTGGGAATCCATGTTGTCCCCAATCTGGCATTTATATCACTTGCAATTATTTTTTCTGGTAATGAACTTTCTAAAATTTCATGTTGTTTATTTAGTAGTTTTATTTCTTCTTTTACTTTTTCAATCTCCTCCATTTCTAATTCAGAGTTTCTATTTAAATATGTTTCTAAAAAGTCTATAAAGTCTTCTACAATATCCATCTTGTGCTTTAAATTTCCACTTAGATATTCATCTTCTGTTACAAAATTAAACATAGATGTATTATCAATGGCATCACTTATAGGAAGGAGTGGAAATTCATCACCTCTGTATACTTTATCTTTTTTATCATTAGTCAAAATACGATCTATGTTAACATAAATCTCATTAGACAATTCTTTAATCAAATCCTGCCTATCTTTTCCAGTAAGCTTTTCCATATATTCAAAGTCAAGATAGCCCTTTTGACTTAGAGATAAAATTAGTGCTTCAGTTCCATTATCAACTTTTTCTACTGCTATAGCCTTTTTTATAGTTCTCTTAGTAAATATATCAGCTTTACCTATATAATCCGAACCTTTCATTACTTCAATTGAAGAAACAAGTGGAAAATCACTATCTTCTCTCAGTAATCGTTCGTTAACTGGTTTATTGATATGACCATGACGAATATAAAATTGAGAATAAGCATCATCAAGTTTGTTTTGAGCAAAAGTTATTTTTTCATCTGTTGCATCATCTTTTTGTAAAGTTATAAGTTCCTTAAGTGATTTTTTTACATTGATATAAAGCTTTATTCTTTCCTTGCTTTTCTCTGCCATTTCTTTTTTTATTAAAATGGAATTTTCTCTATAATAAATATCATCATCTATTAGAGTATATGAAAAGTTTTTCACATCATCTGTTGCAGGAATAACATTAACTTCGTTATCAATTAATTCAACTTCTTCATACTTTGTACTTAAAGCAATAGTACGAGATGCTTTTTTTAGTATAATTTCTAGCTCATCACTATCTCCAGAAATGCAGGCAAGTGTATTTCCAAAACGACCAGATATTTCTCTCATATCACCTAATACCATTTCTGGATTGTCAACAAAATACTTGTTATATGTTAATCCGTTTTTGTCAGTATCAAGTCTTGTCCAATCTTCTGCTCTTTCTAATACACTATTTCTTTTTTTGAGAAATATTATATCACTAGTAACTTCCGTACCTGCAACACCTTTAAATGTATCGTTAGGTAGACGGATTGCACCTAAAAATTCTGCTCTTGATGAAATATATCTGCGTACCCGATCATCTTTTTTATCAAGAGTACCACTAGAGGTTATAAAGGCAATTACTCCTCCATTTCTTACTTTATCTATCGTTTTAGCAAAGAAATAATCGTGAATTAAAAACTTATATTTGTCATAAGCTCTGTCATTAACTTTAAAATCACCAAAAGGTACATTTCCAATCGATATATCAAAGAAATTGTTGGAAAATGATGTATCTTCGAATCCACAAATTTTTATATCACTTTGAGGATATAATAGCTTAGCAATACGCCCACTTAATGAATCAAGCTCAACACCATAAAATTTTGAGCCTTGCATTTCTTCTGGTAAGTTTCCTATAAAATTACCAATACCCATTGATGGCTCAAGGATATTTCCATTTTTAAATCCCATATCTTTTAAGCACTGATAAATAGAATCAATTATCAATTTAGGGGTATAAAAGGCAGTTAAAGTCGATTCTTTTGCTGAATCATATTCCGTTGTAGATAAATGAGATTTTAAAAATTCTCTTGCTGTTTCCCATTGACCACCTTTTTCTTCATCAAATACTTCCGATAGTCCTCCCCAGCCGACATATTTTGCTAAAACTTCCTGTGCCGTACTGTCAAGTTCTCTTTCGCCCTTTTCAACTCTATTTAGCATTGAGATAGCTTCGAGATTGTTATTCAATCTCTCAGATGGAGATAATCTATCGTTTAAAATATCTTTGGTAATTATAAAGTTATCAGCAGACAATGGTTTTTCTATAATATTTTCTTCTAATGTGGTATCTATTTTTAATACATTATTTAGATTTTGAGTATCCCTTATGTACTTATCCTTTAATTCGTTTCTAAATTTGCTTACTTCTGATGGGGTTTTCATATCACGAGGTATATTACCTTGATGTCTTGCGACTTCGAACATTTTCTTTGAATATTCTTGTTGAAATATTGAATCAAAATTATCAAGATTTAAATCTTCATTTTTGTTTATTTCACTCAATAAAATATCTGATAGATCATTGATTGAATCTATGTGAATTCTTTCCTTAAGATGTTCATTTAGTTTATATGATTTAACACCTCTATAATCAATCAAAAAGTCTACTTTTCTGCTTTCATTAAAGGTAACTCCTTGCATTACATCATATTCATCTCCATCAACGATGACTTGTAATCCAGTGTTAACAGTTTTGATATAACTGCTCTTATTCTCCTCAATAAGTATAAATTCTTTACCGACCTTAATGGCAATAGTTTTAGATGGATAAATAATGTTTCCATCGTCATCAAGTTCTGCATTTAAAAATTGTTTAACACCATCTTCATTTAAGCGAACAAAATCATCAAAACCATGATTATCAATATATTCTTTAAGTGAAATCATTGCTTCATTAAAATTATTTGATTCTGCTTTAAAATCAATTTTGCTAATTACAGTATCGTCTACATATTGAGTAGATGTTAATTCGTTTAAATCAAGTTCGTATTGTATTTCATTTTTACCATCTGCAGTAGTAGTATAAGAAATGCCAACATGGGAAATATCTGGATAAATTCTATCAAAATCGTTAAATTCATAGTCCTCATCAAATTCTTCATTTAAAAAATTTATAACTGATTTTTTTATATCATCTAATGTTATCTCTCTTATATCCTCTAGATTATTTTCTATGTAATCAAAGAACTCTTTATTAACATCTTCACCATCACCAATATCTATTCTATGATGTTCGGTTTTCGCACCATTAACATATTTATCAAAGTAATATTTATGATAGCCAAGATATTCTTGCTCTGGATATGGTACATTTTCTTGATAAGGGTGAAGAATATTATAATATTTTACTGCTTTATCAAGTTCCCTTAATTCAGATACTAATTTTTGAGTTAATTTCATCCCCTCATAATTTTTATATATTAATGGGTGAATATCACATTCACAAAATTCAACATACCAACCATTAGTATAATTGTATTGAGCTGAATCATGCACATTATAGGACTCTATCATCCCATTTACCATCTGGTCAAGATATGATTCCCAAACATTATAGTCATTAATTAGATACATAGGATAAGAAAAGTTATTTACATTAACATTTATTTCAGTATCAGTTAAGGAAATATTGTATACATCCTTTTCGTCAACTAATATAAAATCTACACCGATTCTTAAAGCAATTTTTTTTGTATAAGCAGGATTTGAATCTAAATCATTTATATTTTTTGATTGTATAATACTTTCAAATTCACCATTTGAAAGTGTTTTTCCTAACTTATTTTCAATAGCTATTTTAGTTTCGTTTTGTTCAGAATAGCTTTCTAATTTTCTGTTATCACCGTTTGGACTGTCATTTCCATCAAGGTTGAATATAAGTTGTTCATCAGCTGATTGTACTTCTCTTGATTCTGTATTTTCATTTCTTCCGTCAGTCCAAATGACTTCATCAGTTTTGGCTCTACTGTCATTCTGAAATTCTTTGCCATTGTTTCTATTTTCAGAAGATAATCTAACAATGTCCCCTCTTGATACATCTGTATAGCTCTTTGACACCTCTCTGGATACGATATGTCCAGTAGATAATTTAATTTCATATTTGCCCAGTATCCGTCTGATAACTCTCCTGCGAATTGTGGACTTAATTCCATTTGAACTATCATATCGTCTGATATTTGCTCTAAATAATCTTCTTGGATCTGGATTGTTTTTTCTTTCTTCATTTCCATTTTTCTTTTCCCTTTCAGACCTTTCTATCATATTATGTATAATTTCTCTTGAACTTGATGAAATGTAGTTTAGTGTTTTGATTGTTGTCTTTTCATCTAATTGATTAAGAACTTTATCAAATTCTTTAGTAGATAAATCTAATGTTAGGTTAATTTTATTTGCAATACAAATTTGCAATGAATCCTTGATAAAGTCAATATATAAAGGATTGCCTTTTATGTTGCCAATACTAATATCTGAATCAACTTTATGATTTACGATTGTTTTTATTAGGATATTTTCAACATTTGAATCTAATTTACTCATTTGTTGTAGTGCAGATAGTCCGTTAGTATCATATTTCCAAATTGATATATTGTTCTCTGTGGTATTTGAATGAGTCTGAGTAATATCAAATAAATAACTTATATATTCATGATTATTTTCTCTAAATATAGCAGGAATACCTTTTTGATTTCTAATTACTACTCTGTTCTTTTTTTGCCAAAATTCATATCTAGCACATACACTTGCTGATGGATTCGTTAAGTAAACACTAATTTGATTCATGCAACTTAATTTGTAATTATTACTAACAACTTTTAAAAAGGATAGATAGTTTGTGATATTATCAGTAATGCTTTGAGTTGTATTTCTAATATTTAATAAAAAATCATTTACTTTCATTTTTTAACCTTTCTTAAATAAAATCGAGCTTCTATTTTCCGTTTTAAGCGATTTTAATTTTGTGATGGTGTTATCTATCCTTTTAAATACTTAATTATTTCAGAAAAAATTACAAACAGCTCTGTACGAGGTTTTTCATATACAAGAGCAAGTAATCCTACTGTTGCAAGACAGATTATTACCAAAATAACAACAAGCCTTATCAAGTTTGATAAGGCTTGTATTAAAAATTTTGTAAGACTTTTCTTTTCTACTACAAAAGTATTATCATCATATATCTTATATTTCTTTTTTAAATTAGCTTGAGCTTTTATTTTTTTTAATTCTTCGTCAGATGACTTTATAGCAGATTCACCAATTCCCTCTTTAGGTTTAATCATTTTCCAAACAACCTCCTAAATACATTTTTTTTCTTTTCAGTTTTAGGCATCATATTTAGCATATCGTCTATAAGTTTTCCAAACATTTCTCTGTTTTCAAGAGAAAGTGCTAATTCATCTGGAGCATATCCCATAAAGAATGTACGCATTTGTAAATTTCCTTGACCTTTTTTTATTGCTTCTCTTTCTGATTCTGCAATAAAATTATATAGATAAGCAAAATTAGGATATTCATTCGTCTTTTTTATTAACTCTGTTGTAGGTTCAATTTCAAGTGTTTTCGCACCGATTACTGCGATAACGATATCTTTTTCAATTACGGCTTCAATATTGCTTTCATTAAGTACACCAAAATCATATATTATTTTTGTAAAGCCATTTTTCTCAATATCCTTGATTTTTTTTACATCTCTAAAAAGGCTATTTTCTTCAATCTTTATTTCTGAGGTTATTGAATTATAACTACATTTCATATTTGAAATAAGACTTTCTGTAAATCCAGTCTTGTTACATTCAATGTAGCAAGAACATCCATCGTCAATAAAGTTAAACATTTTCATTAGATTTAATGAAACAGTTGTTACACCGATTCTATCTTGAGCACCGACAACTGCAATTTTTAGCTTATTTTCTTCTTTCTGCTCAATACTATCTGAAATTCTTTTTAAATCTGGATTGCTATTCAAAAACTCCGCTCTCTTTTTCTCTCTACTCTCTAATATTTCATTATCAAAGTTAAATTCATCGTCTTGAGATAAGGCTAATAAATAATGTTCATTCATATCACTTAGATTATCAGCTGTAATTATCTTTTTAAACCCTAACCCTGCTAGGGATATTAAAATTTTTTCATTTCCTGTATAACCTTTTGCAAAGAAAATTATGTCGGCTTTTGTTTGAATCTTTATCTGTCTTACGACTTTTACGATTTCTTCTTCTTTGTTGTTTAACGATAGTAAGTCTATTATATATCGCTCTGAATTAAAACTAATTGCTTTATCTCTAATATCAATTATATTAATGTTTTTATCATCACCGATAATTTCCAAATTATCTTCTGTTTGAGCTAAAATGTATTTTATAATATCGCTATTTCCTATAAATATGCTCATAAATTACTCCTTAAATAAAAGGAGAATAGCTTTGCTATTCTCCTTGTTTTTCATTACTTCTTGTATATAATCTTTCTTCAAATCCAATTTTTCCATCTGTTCGCATCAAATAATGTCCACTTACTATAAGACCATTTTTAACTTCTTTGATTTTATATGTTCTTCCATCAATATCAAGCTCAAATTTGTGCTTACCAACCTTATAAATTGTTCCTTCACTTCTTTCTGGTTCATGACCACCATGGATAAAAATTTTATATGCATCACCATTTTCTTTGAAAATAAGGTATTCTTCATAGTGTTCTGGTGCTACATCATATTCAAAATAATAAGTGAATGTTTTAAAATCTGTATCTGTTTTAGGTATTTCAAGAGTACGCTTAGTACCTTTATCAGTGTGTACTTTTATTTTATGAATATTTTTATCCTCATTTATACCTTTAAAAAGAAGAAATAATAATACAATCACAAATAAAATACACGATATTATAATTATTATTTTTTTATTCTTGTTCATCGTTGTCCCTCCAGTAAAGGTGCAGGATCAATTACATGTCCCATATCATTTTTGCCTTTTCTTATTTCAAAGTGTAAATGATTTCCAGTAGCAAGTCCAGTCATTCCAACTTCACCGATTTTTTCTCCTTTCTTAACTTTCTTTCCCTCACGAGTAGTAATTTTGCTCATGTGTCCATACACAGTGTAATATCCGTTACCATGATCTATTTTAACACCTAAGCCATATTCATTTGCTCTTGCTTCTACGACAACACCATCTTGTGAGGCTAAAATTGGAGTACCTCTTGGTGCACCATAATCTATACCAGTATGGAATGGTGCAAGTTTAAAGTTTCGAGGTCCAAATGGAGAGGTTAATGCCCAATTATTTCCTGCAAGTGGAAATCCGAATTTACCATTATTATGTTTTGAATTAAAATTGCCAATTGTTCCAGTACCCTTTAATTTGCCATCTATAATTTCTCCACTTGCAACAAGTGGTTTTCCGTTAAAATTTCCTTTTACTGAAAAACTTGTACCAGTTATTTTGCCAGAAAAATCTATAGTTACTTTATCAGCAAGATATATTGAATCAAGTGTGCCAAAGTCTTTATTAATTTGTGATTGCGTTCTGTTAACATTTACGCCATTAGTACCTTTTGCAGTTATAAATTCTACAATGGATTTATCGTGTAAATGATATTGATGTTTAGAATCCGTTTCACCATCTGCTTTAGTATCGCCTAAATATGCAGTGATAACTTTTTTACTACCATCTTCTTGTATAAAGTGTATTTCATATTTTGTACCTTTTTCTATGCCATAATATGTTCCTAGTGCAACAAAATATCCATCACCTTTTTTACGGTAGATTCCGACATCTTTTACACCTTTTGCATTAAGCACTTTATATTGTGCTGATGATGTAGATGTAACAGATGTATATGCCATAAAGCTTTGAACATCACGAGATGCAGGAGGCTCTGGAATTTCCATCTTCTGTCTGCCCCCCTTTTTTAGTGAGCCATTAAGACTATTTCCACGAATTTTCCCTTTTATATTTTCAACAGAAATCCCATCATACTTAAAAGTATATACTATATTATTACCAGATACTACTCCCTCAATATCAAAAAATATTACTTCATTGTTATCATCATTTGTATTAGCTTTATCTTTAGTACCGAGAAACATACCTAATGAAATGGCAATTACTGTTATTAGAAATACAAAAAGAAAACTCATAACCACTAGAAAAAGTATAATCTTCTTCTTCATTTTATCTTCCCCCAGAGAAAAGACTAAGTTCATCATCACTACAATGTACTTCTGCAACCTCAATATTTTGATATGATTTTATTGATAATATACAACCACCTCTTGTAAGTGTTGGAATTTTTTCAGCTTCAACATCTGTTATTCCACCTCTAAATATATCTTTAATTTTAGGAATATCAGATACATCTTGTTGCATTAAAAATCTATATGTTGTTAATGCAAAGAGTGTTTTTAATTCGTCATAGGCATCATTGTTAACATTATCTGGTACATAATCGCTGATTCTTTGTGTTGCCAGTCCTATTCCTGCAAAATATTTTCTTCCTTGTCTTGCCATTTTCGATAAAGCCCTAACGCCCATAATTTTGTTTGCATTTATGGAGATATGACTTTCATCAATTATTAAAAGAGAGTGTATTATATCATCTAGATTTTTTTCTCCCTGCTCATATAGTAGTTTTTCTTTTTTTCCAGTTGATACTGCATTTGACCAAACTAATGAAATTGCAGAGAAAAGTTGTGCATCAAATATTGATGGGTCTAAATTTACAAGCTTTGAAATATCAAATACAATTATAGGTTCTGTATATATATTAGTAATGCTAGTATAACAATCAAATACATTGCTATGATTTGTTACAATATTTTCGAGTTTAAGTTCAATATCATCAAGAATTTTAACCATAGATTCCCTTATTAATTCTTGATATGCAGTTGGATTATCTTGAATTGTTTTGACAAGTCTAAGTAAGTCAGATAACCTAGGAAAATCTGTGTTTTTCATCTTATTTAGATTTCTTGTTAGATTACTTTTTTCATCAATTATTTCAAATTCAAGATATAAAAGCCTTAACAACTTTTCTAGTAGTTCAAGTTCAATCTCACTTGCTTCTTTCTTAAGATATTTCCATAGAGTTTTAACTTTTGAAATGTGCTCTGAAAAAACGGAAGAATCCTCATCATCAGATTGTAAAATTTCAAGGATATTAATTTTAATATCACTATTTCCATCTAGCGAAATAACCTTACCACCCAAAGCTTTGCATAGCTTTATAAATTCTCCCTCAACATCAAAGACTCTTACATAATCGCCACGCATAGCTCTGTCTTTTACTATCTTTTTAAGTAATGTACTTTTACCTGCTCCCATCATTCCGACTGCGAAGAAATTGTAACTCATTCTCTTGTTATCAGAATGAAATAAGTCCCAAAATATTGAACCTCCTGCTCTTGTTTGTCCTAGGTATACACCTCTTTCATCATCAAGATTATCGAAATGAAATGGATTGCCATTTGCTAGAGTTTCAGCTAAAATTGGTTGTCCCTTTCTTGCATATATACTCTTTTGTTGTTGACTATAAGGAATAAAAGCATTAATAAAATCATTTTTGGTTTCATTAAGGCAAACACATGAAAAATAATCTGGACTTAATTCTTCAATTGTCTTTTTAACAAGCAGATCCAGCTCATATTTAGTCATAGCAGGGAGATATATCCTTGCTAATATTGTTTTCATTACTCTTGAATAGCTACTCACTTCCCTATATAGGTTTTGTACTTCAAAATACTTATCTTCGGCTTCTATCTTTTCAGCATTTGTTTTAGCTGAATGGAATCTTGATTCTTGTTCTTCAATCGAGCGATTTAAATTATGTAATGTTTCTGATTTGTCAAGTGTAGCAATATCTAAGACGACTTTTGCATTGTCGATTGACATGATTCTGCTTAACCAACATTCATTAACATCTTTAGGATACTTATATATATATATACAAGTTTCATATCCAGTCCCAGTCCTTGTAAATTTTGGATCAGAAAAATCTATACCACCTCTAGGATAAAATTCTATTTCATTTTCAGACGCCGAAGATGTTGATAAAAGACTATCTCCAGTTAAATTTATAAAGTTTTCTTTTCCTTTTTTCTTTATATTACTGAATTTCATTTTTTAACCTTTCTAAAAGTTTAAATTCTTATTTGCAAGTAGGTAAAAGTACTTTTGCTTTTTTACTGCATCTATTTCTTTTACTACTATGTTATTTCCGTTCATCGCCATTATTTTTATATAGTTTTCTTTATATGTGACAATGTCTTTTGAATAAAAACTTAAAATAAATTCTTTATTTAAAAACTGCTCATGTATTGCTTCACATTTATATATTTCTTCTGATATAGCAGATTTTAAAATAGGATTTTCTGTTCGATCATATACATGTTTAAAATATTTTATTTGTGCACTTGTATCAACTGGAAAAAACGATGCCGTAATTTTTAAATCATCAGTATATGTACTATATAACTTAATCCATGACAATATATCCATTTGATTAGATACATCATCAAGATTTTTTAAATCCTTACATACAATCTGAAATAAATCAACAATTGTTCCATCTGGTAGTTTTCCTATATTAAGTTTTTTGTCATATTTAATTGGCACAATACAAGAATTTTCTTCATCACTTTTTTTCTTTCTATTGAAGAACATTAGAAATCACCTCTTTTTCATGATATTGCGTATTCCTAAACGATAAAATACGTATCAAAATTACTTGATAAACTCTTTTCCCTGCATTTGTTTTAACCTTTCTTGTCAGTATTACTGCAATTAATATGTTAAAAATAGTAAATGGTATATATAGTTTATCTGAAACAAGCCCTTTAAAGGTATCCATTGTGAACCAAAATATGATGATGAATGCAAGGTCGAAAAAAAACATACCTTTCCCAAAATATGTTTCCGACTTTATTTCGTTAGGAATAGTATAATCAATATTATTCATTTATTTTTCCTTTTTTCCTTTCGTATTAATATCTTTTACTTTAGATATAGTTGAACTATTATTAGTCTTTAATACATTATTTGATGATGACTTATTTTCAGATATGTTTTTTTCAATGTTATTTGTTTTACTTCCACCTAAATCTAAAGACTTGTTCTTTGAATTATTTTCTAAGTTAATAGATTCCCCTTTATTCATATCTAATGATTGAGCTTTTTTTCCACTCATATCGAGGGTCTGTTTTTTATCTGATGTATTTACATCTTTTGCCTGCTTTTTGCCATCAAGATCTAACTTTTTGTTGTTAATAGAACTATCGTTTCGATTATTTGTATTGTCTTTTTTCATGGCTGATGATGTATCATTTTTATTAAGCGATTCGTCTGCTTTTTTATCTGATAGTCTATTTACCATTTTGTCTTTTATAGCATTTCCTTTATTTTTAGAGCTGTCATAAACCCTTTTGCCTGCTTTTATACCTTTAGTTGCAGTACGCACTGGAGCAGTTAATAAACGACCTGTTCCCTTTGCAACTCTACCTGCAGATGCAACACCAATAGCCATTTGCCAACCAGATTTTAAACCTATATCAACACCTATAATTCTTTCTAAAATCATTGACCCATCAATGATTGCCCATGTAAGTGCTATTAGTAATAGGTATTGTAAAATCCCACCATCTATTTTTTTATTTATATATATAAATCCTGCACTATATACTCCAAATAATGCTACTGCAAAGAAAATAGATGCAAATAATGATACAAACCCTTTCATTCCCTCTTTTATTCTTTGACCAGATGCTATATCTGTTGTTGCAATAAATGGCATATATATATTTGAAAAAGCAATTTCAACTATCATTCTAGCGATTCTAATTAAAAGTAAGCTCATTGCAATAATTGCACACAAGAGTACTATATATATATATAGCCATGACTTTACTTGATAGCGATAATAATATGTATCAGAGAAAAATGAACTATGTAATTTTTGTAAAACATAATTATCATAGGTTTTTACTCTTTTATATTGCCACATATCAGCATTTCTTAATTCATATATATTTGGATCGAGTTCTTCGTTTATATTTAAAATTTTGTAATCAGAACCCTCTAAATTATTTACTCCTTTTTTAGGTAATCCCTTTAATAGTTTGCCATTATTTATATAATCTTTATCTAAAATGGTTAAATCATATATTTGTGAACTTAGTGCTGATGATGAAATAGAATTAATTTCATTTGTTTCTTGTGTTCCCCAAGAATTTATTGCATATTTACTACTTGCAGAAGTAAATTCGCTTAGTTTTTGAGTTAATAGTGGCATAGCCAAAATGATAATTCCAATCATAATAATAGAATTAACGGTATTTAGTTGATTAGTTGGATTTTTCCCCATAAGTAAATATAACCCAAAAGCAGTTAAAGTAATTATAAAAAAAGATTTATATAGAATACTATATTTGTTTACAAGTGTTGTTATTTCTTTACTATATGAAAACGACATAAAATCAATAACTTTATTCAATCCATCATATAAGCCATCAAGGATACTTGATAAGATTTTTATACCTCCATATCCTATGAATCTAAATGATGCTGATATAAAACTTGTTTCTGATGCTAAATTATTCTCCTGCAAAGTTGCAAGAGTTTTAATATATTCCTCATTTTCTACTTGTCTATCTCTTGCAATTTGTAATTCATTATTATCCCCTAGTGGACCGTCATATCCAAAAGAAAAAGTACAGCTTAAAACTGTACTTATAAATATAAAGAGCATTATCGCTATTAACTTTTTATATTTCATTTCATCACATCCATTTCTTATTATAAATAAAGTTATATAAATCTAATCCTACTAATCTTAAATTAAAATCCCCTTGTTTCATAAGCTTAAGCGATATTTCATAAAGTTTTAGAATTGAATACGCATGGGTAACTGTTATTTCTCCAGTTTCTTCGTCAATATTTTTTCTTTCTATGATAGCTTTATTTAATATATTTTTATTTATATGTTCAATAATCTGTAAAGCTTCAAGAGATATTTTATCCAAAGGTAGTATTCCAGAATTTAGATTTAAAAGCTTGAATTCTGTGTTCTTTGTGCTTATCTTAAATTGTTCAAGCTTTATGTTCTCAGTAGTATCAAGTTTAACATTCGAGTATGTTATATTATCTGATTTAAAATCATCGTTCAACGATAGAATTCGCTCATATGTAGGAGAACAATATAGTCTTGTTCTAAAACTAAGTACATCACCTAGAAATTCATAAGCATAATAAAATCTCTTGTCTCCAAGGTTTGCAATAGGCGATGCTTGTATAGAATTTCCCTCTAAATCTTCTCTTTTCATTGTTCTTAAGACAATATTTTCACCTTTTTTTAATTCTTCAAGTTCTCTTGCCGTTAGTAGTTTTCTTTCATCAGTAGATTCTGTTAGCTCCTTATGTAGTGATAATTTTTTCCCAGTACGATTAACATTTATTATAGTTTCACTACCTAATTTTTGTTCGATTTCACTTGTGGTATCATTATCACCTGCTTTTATAAAGACTAAATTACCACAGTTAGAAACTATTGAATCTGCTTCATCTTTATATTTAGAATTGAGCGACGCAAAATCTTGAATAAAAAGGTGAAATATTAAATCTCTACCTGCTCCAACTTTTAAATATGTTGGAAGATTTTCTATTGGAGGAAAATTACCTATTTCATTGAGCAAAAAATGTGTTCTTCTTGCGACTTTTCCCTCAGATGTTGCAGATGCCAATTTTGCTAATACGAAATATAACTGATTTATAAATAGTGTAGCTATAAAGTCCGTTGATTTGTCATAATCTGGTTCTGAGATAAAAATAGCCACAGGTTTTTTACCAAATCCAACTTCTGCAAGTTCAAAGGTTGATTTTGCAGTTATTTTAGCTATATCTAAGGTTAAAAAAGTTGATAACTTTTCGAAAAATGTTGATATAATATCTCCCTTTGCCTTACTTCCTGCAGATTGCACTGATGCATACTTTAATCTTCCAAAGTCATACGCATCTCTTGATGTAAAATAATCGTCTAAAAGTTCTTTTGAATTAAGTGTTGATACAAACTGTACTAAATTATAAATGTTAATTTTATCTTTAGCATAGTTTTTCTCAATATAAGGCTTTTTTATATATCTATCTTTCTTCAGTTTAAAATTTTCGTAGTTATTTTTTATAGATTCTACTGTTATATTCTCTGATAATATTTTACCAATAGATTCTGTATGATTTTTTAGACGATAATAAATAACCTCATAGTTAATTCCCTCATCTGGTAAATAATCATCGATCATTTCATTACATTTGTTTCTAAAAGCAAAAGCATAATAATCTTCACCATATAATTTTTTATAAAAGGTTATTTCATTTTCGATTTCTTGTTTTTCATGTTCTACTTTAGCTCTAATATTATATACTCTATCATCTTCATAAGCATCTTCCATCATACACCAAAGTGTAGCTACAAATAAATCTCTTGCTGCATTTGAAAAGAATGGTTGTGTTTCATGTTCGTTTTTTGGCATTAAAGTGTGAGATACAGATACTGCAAGTGTCTGAGCAACTGATGTGTTCCCACCACCTTTAAATATTCCATAGTTATATTCATCAACAATCAGTTTTAGTGGATTATACCCACTGCTATATAGTGGATCTAAAAAATTAACTATGTAACATTCATATCCCCTGCTTTCTAGCATTGGAATAGATAGTGTTGCTTGCTCTAGTTTAGGGTCTGTTAGAATCATTGAGCATTTACTTTCAGCACGAGATAGATTTTCTATCATAGGTGCAAGAATTGTTTGATCCTTACCAGATCGTGTAGTACCCACAACACAAGTGTGTGTATTACTATCATCTATATACATTTTATTATTTATTCTTGAAATTGGTATTCCACCATACCCATTAAAAGAGGTATACTCTTTTCCTATTGTATTTTCAGTAGAAATAAATGGAGTAAGTTCAATAGCTTTATATTGTGATTGTATCTCTGAATCAGTTGTCCATCTTGAAGTCCCCTTTTGGCCGACATTAAGGTCAGCAAAGGCAACTTCTATTAAATATGCAAAACGAATGTATCCTATAATTGCTATTAAAATTAAAATTATATTTAGAAAAGGGTGAGCTAATAATGTTTCTAGTATTGATTTAGGAATAAAATCTGTTTCTTCCCCCAAATATTTTTTAAAGCTAAAGTTTTCAATGATATTAAGAATATATAGATATACTAATAAAACTATCACGCAAATAGCAATATATACACCAGTATATACTTTTCTTTTTGCTAGATAACGATTTATTCCCATCAGTCTTGTTCGTTTTGAATGATTTCCTATATAATTTTCGTTTTCTTCTGCTTGATTAGTTCTATTTACTTTTTGCCAAAATCTATACTTTTCGATTTTTTTCATTTCCTACTCCATTAAATAAATAGAGAGAGAATATATCTCCCTCTATTACCTATGAAACCACCCAAATATAATTCCTGCATAAGATGTAGCACCAATAATAATTGCAACACCAATAAGAATTGCAGGCACTCTCTCTTTTGCACTTTCTTTTTGTTTAGCAGTACCAAAAGCAATTGCTAATCCAATAATTACACCTGCAATAACCAGTAATGGCTTTACAACGCCAATTGCACTAGTTTGTATCCCATTTGCTGCTTGTTCTGATGCATTTTGAAATTGATCATCTGCATACACAGATGCACCACTTAGCATTAAAGCACTAATTGTAGTGCTAATAACAAGTGCTTTGCTTTTAAGTTTTTTTACTAAGTTTTTCATATTTTACCTTACCTTTCTAATGTTTCTTCTAAACTTCTATGATCCATTTCTTGCAATAACTCATGTGTACTTTCTTTATTGTTTTGTAAACAGATTGATGCTTCTCTTATTAGTTGCATTAATTCTGGATAGGATAATTCTATGCTCTCTGTAATATAATTATCTGTATATTGCCTTATTGAAAAAGTCAATTCTTTATTATATTCATTTATAAGCAACTCTTTTTTTAATCTAGCATTTTTAGGACTAAGCCTGCAAACTTTTTTTAAAAGTTTGTAGGTATTCTTATTTTTTTTAAAGCTAGTCATATTTTAACCTTTCTTAAATAAAATCGAGCTTCTATTTTCCGTTTTAAGCGATTTTAATTTTTTAGTAGAGATTCCTATTAAAAGAGTTATTTATCGCTCTAATTCCTCATCGTGGTCTTTTGATATGCCTTGTGATTTTACAGTTCCCATCTCATTTGAGTAGTCTATACTAGAACCATATTCGTGAGCTGGATTTTCATAAATCTGAGATATTCTCCCCTTGCAATAATCATTAAGTAACATATCAATCTGTTTACTTATTTGATTATCACGATCTATTGCTTGTACTACATACTGTTCGGAATCATGCTTTTTACCATCCTTTTCATATTCTGTATAACGAGGATAAGCTATGATAGATATTTTTTGATTTTTTTCTACTGTGCTTAATTGTTCAGCCATTTCATCCCATGCAACAAGGGAAAAGGTTTTCTTCCCTCCCCTATCATAACAGTTTACTAAAGCTTTAACAAATTTAGAATCATATCCTTTTGCAGTTGTTTTGTTTTCTAGTTCACTTTTCCAAACAAGATTTCCCTCAATAACGGCTTTTTTCATGTAATGAGTTTTATCTCCATATTCTTTTTTGGTTTCCATTACAAAGTCCTCCTTTATATTATTTTTTGATTCAAAAGTATTGTCTACTTGTTCTAATATATGTTGATCTAAGATAGATGTATATATATCATCGTTCATATATGTGTCATATATCGCTTCTTTCTGTTGTTGTGATAATTCTTTCCATCTATTATCTTCTAAATTCGCAACTCCAAAAAAAAGTTCTTTATGAGATATTTTTTCTAAAAGTGCATTAACCACTGTTTCATCTGTTTTTTTAGCAAAATCAAAAGATGCTAAAGCTAAATCTTTTGATGTATTACTATAATAATTTCCACATGACCATTCTTTGCTATTAACATCAAGCGAATTTGCAATAATATAATCTCCAGTTTTTTGATTTTGTAGTAAGTAGTCATTACCGTTTAGAGATAATATATTGTATGTCCTACCATCTTTGTGTGTAAAAGTTTTAGTTATATTATCATAATTAACCTTATCTTCTCCAATATTTCCACTTTTAACTTCTACTATTTTGACTTCATCACTAATATGTAGTGCATTATATATATCATTATTTTCCAAAAAACTAAAGTTTTCATTTTTTCCAATGATAATATGATCTAATAAATCAATTCTCATCAGTTTGGCTACTTCGCTCAGTCTTTTTGTGAAAACTATATCACCTCTACTTGGAGTTGGATCACCACTTGGGTGATTATGTACTGCAATAATTTTTGCAGCGTTTGATAATATTGCACTTTTGAAAATTTCTCGTGGGTGTGCTTCAGCACTATTTAATGTTCCTATACTTACAATGTTAAAATTTAAAACTCTATTTTTTGAGTCTAAATTTAGTATTGCAAAAACTTCTCTGTCGTATGTTCTTAATTCTTCTCCAATAAGATTGATAACATCCTCATTTGAACCTATTGGTTTTTCACTATATAAAGGTATATCTGGTACAATTTTAATTCTTACAACATTGAGTTGATTATCTTTCTCCATTGTTATCCTCAACACTTTCTTCGATTGTAACACTTAGTATTGTATTATCATCCATTTCTTCTACGAGTTCCTTTAATTCTTTAAGATTTTTTATAACAATGTCCATGATTTACCTCTCTATACTATACAGATTCCGTATTTTTCTTTTTCCTTTTTTTTGCTAAAACCATCAGAATTAGTACAATAGCAAGTGCTAAAATCAATAACCCTACTGCAATCACTATTTTTGTAGTAGTGCTTAATCCTGCTTTTTCAAATTCTACAATAGCTACGGCTTTTACTTTTGCTTTTTTATCATTTAGTTTATAAATAGCCTTTGCATCATAAATTGTGTATTCATATGTTACTTCGTTTATTTTACTTCTCTGTAATCCAGTAAATACTGCATTTCTTACTGTCTGTCCGTTAAGTGAATAGTAATCGCTTGTCCATTGAGCTGAATTAATAGTATAGTCATTTGAGTTTAATCCAAGACTATTAAGCACTATAGATTGATAATTATCAAACGCAGGTGCACTGCTTGATGGTACTCTAATGCCATTATATAGATAGTAGGCTACATCGCTATCTCCGTAGAAAATTGCAGGTAGGCTTAATGTACGATCTAAAGTATTTGACATACTTTCTTTATTTTCTAAAAGAGTACCAGTTGCTATTTTACCATCGTTAAGTTTGACATCAAAAGTGTTAGGAATCTGATCTACATTTATAAATGTTTCAGTATGTGTCCCTTTATTTTCTTTATAATCCGTAGATTTTAGTTCATAAGAAAATCCATTTTCTTTTATGTCTTTAGCGACTTTCTTTTCATTAAGTGATGAATAGTTTTTAATTACATTTTCTGGTGAATCAATGTATTTTTCAATCTTATAGGTTACACTCTTTGCCTTATACTTATTTGCTCCAGAATTAAATTCTTTATCCATATAGTTTGCTTTTTCATATTCGCCAAATGTAGAATCATACTTATATTCCTTTGTAATATTAGTAGATGCAAAGGCATTTATACTCATAATAAGCACTAGAGCAATCCCCATTACAAAACTTCTCTTTTTCATATTGTTCCTTTCTTGATTAGAAAATAGAGGGAGTGTTTTCACTCCCTCTATTAGTCTATTATTTATTCCTATCTTTTTTTGCTACTGCCATAAAAATAGTTAAAGAAATTGCAAATATAAAACTTAATGTAAACATATACAGATTACTGTGATCGCCAGTATTAGGATTGTTAGGTTTAGTAACTATAAGTTTTCCAACTTTTAGATTATCAACCATTGTATATGTTTGCACATCTGATGTATCTTTAACTTCAAATTGAATATCTTTTGCAAGCTCATAGCCTTTTGGTGCTTTCTTTTCATGTAAAATGTATTTGCCAATTGGAAGCTTTTTGAATTCAGTAGGTGAACTGTCAGATACCCATTCCTTGACTATATTTCCATCTATATCAAGAATCTGCATTGTTGCACCTGCCAATAGAGTGCCTTTTTCTGCATCCTTTTTTTCAAAACGAGTAGATGTTATTTCATCTATCATTTCAATTTTTTGAACTTCACTAACTGCTGATACTTCAAATTCAATATCCTTAGCAGTTACATAGCCTGCAGGTGCTTTCTTTTCATGTAAAATATACTTACCTGCTTCAAGTCCCTTGAATACTTTGCTCTTATCTTTTTCAGTTGTCCAAGTTTCAATAACTGTACCATCTGCCTTTTTTAATTGCATAATAGCTCCACCAATTTTAGTTTTCACTCCAGTGGTTTCTTCACTAACTTTGTCAACTTCAACAGTTATTAACTTTTCATTATCCACAACATCTTTAAGCACATTTACGGCTTGTCCTTGATTATTACTATCTATAATCTGTGTAGATATTATTCCCTCTGTTTTAACAAACCCTTTTGGTGCTTTAGTTTCTTCAAATGTATATGTTCCATGTAATCCTACTGGAATACCATTTTCATTTTTAAATAGCTCATCTCCACCGATTTTATATTTATCGTCTAAAGAAAAGACAGCCACGCCATTGATATTTTTTGTCCTAAATACCCATGTTCTGAACGGAGTTAATCCAGTAGTATCTTCTGTTTTTTCTTTATAATATTTTACAGTGTATTCTGCTCCCTCTAATGATAACTCTTTATCTGGTGTATCTGCTGCCTTTTTCTGTAATCTAAATGAGAGAGGGTCAAAAATTGGCTCGTCCTTAACTTTAAGAGTTGCAGTTTCTCCAGAGGTTACTGTTACTGTATAAACATTAGTATCTAAATTATATCCTTTAGGGGCAACAATCTCTTTTACATAATAAGTGCCCGATGGCAAAGATATCGTATTAGATGTTCCATCAGCATTAACTACAAGCTCACCTGCATTTTGATCCATAGCAGGGCTTCCTGAAACTCTGTATGTTGCTCCAGCCAAAGAATAATTTTCTGGACATAAATCGGTTAAGTGTTTATTATTTAAAGTTTCCTTTAGTAAGGTGAGATTTCCATTATAACTTACCGAAAATCTTGCCGTAACTTGTCCTTTACTTCTATCTACTGCAAATCCATCGTTTGCACCAACATATACCCATCCTTGTCCTATTGCAGAATCTGCGTGTGATGATGCCCACGCATCAGCTTGAGCTTTAATACCTGCAAATGAGCCAGATCCAGTACCAGTAAAATTGAAATTATTAAGCGTGTAGTATGTTCTACTTGACATCTGAAGCCATATCCACACCTGCCCTATTGCAGCTCTTGTATTATAATCAGCAATGCCAGACCTATTCATAATAAAATCTATACCAGATGATATATAATTTATTTCTCTTTGTGATATATTTACATAGTTTTGAATTGGCATGACCGTTTTTTCATCGTGTAAAACATCTGCGTGTGGATTTAAACACCATATATTTTCGCTTGTATCACTTGCTACATGTAAATTAACGAGTGATTGTGATGTAACAGTATAACCACCATATGTTCCAGTTGCTGAAAAATTTGCTCCAGTTGTACTGCCAGTGCGTACTGTTGCTGCATTTGATATAATAGGCACAAGTGTTATTATCGCCATTATGCTACCTATAAGTATTTGTTTTATTCTTTTCTTCATTTCTTTCCTTTCCACTTCTTGCATATATTGATATAACTTATATATAAAAAATTTTATTTACGGAGGAATAAACCTTAACATCACAATCTCACCCCTTTCTCTATATAAAAAAGAACATATTACTATGTCTTCCTCAACTGATTTTATCCTTTCTCTTTTCTATTTACATCTATGTTCCTATGTGATATATTATTAATATCATAGTAGACTATGCGGATTGAAATATTATTTTTTTTATTGAAATAAAAGAGATTGGCTATACAACCAATCTCTTTTATTTTCTTGTCATTTATGATTTACAAGGCTCTCAAATGTTCATTTGAAAACTTCGACAAGCTAATTTATTCCCAGTGTCCTACTTCAGCATGAGGAATATATCCAACTACTTCAGTCGCTCCACTAGGATCTGCAACTCTTTCTCCAGTTCCCCATGAATCCACAATATCTGGTCTATCTCTATAAAGCGAATATGCTTCTGCTTCATTATAATATATTTTTGTCATTCCATCAACAAATTTTACCCACCATGTACTTACATACACTGGTTGTCTAACTTCCTCATTCCATGCAGGTGTGTCCACTACCCATCTTTTAGGTTTTTCTTGAGGAATAGTAGGTGATGAATTACTTGCAGTCGTTTTATTTGATGTTACTTGCGATTTTGTGCTTTTATTTTCTGTTTTAACGGAGTTTTTTTCACTCGTCGAACTTTCTTCAGAGTTAATATTTTCATCGCTAGAATCTGTTATTTTTTCTGCAGGTGTAATATTTTTTTTAGATGATTCTTTTTTTGTACCTTTTCTCTTTTCTACATTTTCAATTTTCTTATGATTAGTAGTTTTAGGTTTTTCTTTTGTTTTATTAAGTCCATATACTGCCCCAACGGAAATGATCAGCAGGACTACTACTATACTAATAATCAATTCTTTTCTTTTTACTTTCATATTTATTTCCTTTCCTTTAAGACAGTTTAATGGAAGAATTTTACATTTTGAAATGCTAGTTCTTATTATAAGATAATACCATATAATTGCTTAAAATGGCAAATCCTCATCTGCTTCCTCAAATGCTTTTTCATTTTCTACAAATTCTTTTATAGCTTCTTTTTCTGCAATACTTCTTTCTTCTTCGCTTTCGTTTAAATCCTTTGATTTAGGTTTGCTTAAGAATTCTACTTTATTTAGATATAATCCACTCAAATATCTTGTTTTACCCTCCTCATCTATATCTTTCCATGTTCTGTACGAGCAATCAACATATACTAAGCAACCTTTTGTTAAATACTCTGATACAAGCTCTGCTCTTTTTCCAGTAGCTGTTATTCGAGGATAATCAACCTCATCTTCATTTTTAGTCCCTCTGTTTACTGCAAGTGTAAAATTCGCAAATGTTGTTCCTCTTGAAGATTGACTTCTTTCTGGATCCTTTGTTAATCTTCCAATAAATTCAGTTTTATTTAGCATTAACATAACCTCCTTAATTAATATTTTCTTATACTACCATAATAAATGATGTAAAATCGTTCTGCAGTACAAGAAAATATTAACCTCTTCTCAAAATGAGAAGAGGTTATATATTTTAAACTTCCTTTGCAATTATATTTAAATATTCTTTTGCTAATTCTTCATAGGCAATTGCAACCTTACTTTTTGCAGCATAGTCCATTATCGAAATACCCTTTTCGGCTGATTCTGGAGCTCTTACAGATGCAGGTATCTCTGTATCTAATAGCTCCACTTTTTTATCTGACTTAATAGCTTCTATTAAATTTCTAACACTTTTACATCTCCTATCTACCATTGTAAATAATCCAAAAGTATTTTTTATATCTTCATTAATTCCATCTAATACTTCATCTACTGTTTTTAAAAGTTCTGTCATCCCATTAACAGAAAGATAAGATGGTGAAATAGGAATTATTAAATCATCTGCTGATGCTAGTGCATTTACAGAGTATATTCCTAACGATGGCAGGCAGTCAATAATTACAAAATCAAAATCAAACGATGATTCTATTATTCTAAGCATACGGACGAGAACATACTCCCTATTTAATGTTCCATTTGCATCACGCTCTAAACCTGCTAGTCTTATATCTGATGGAATTATATAAAGATTATCATTTAATCTTATCATAACCTCTTCTATATGTTCTTTTGTTATTTTTTTATTTATAGATAAACTATATAATTCTACTATGCTTTGATTTTTTTCCTCAATGTCCCTCAATCCATTTGCTACTGTTAAAGAGGCTTGTGAGTCTAAATCTATCATTAGGACTTTTTTCCCAGCTCTTGCAAGTTCGCTTGATAAATTTAATGTAGTAGTAGTTTTTCCAACTCCACCTTTTTGATTTATAACTGCAATTGTTCTCATTTTTATATCCTCTCTTCCTGCTCTGCAAAGAATTTTTCATCTTCATACGCATCTTGTCTTTTTTCTATTTGTTGTTTTGTATAATCTAGTAATAAAGATTCTATCAACTCTTTTATTTCATTTTCATTTAAATTCTGTACTTCTTTAACTATTATTGGATTAAATTTTGAAATATTTAGAGGTATTTTTATTTGTTTACTTTCCTCTTTAATTATCTTTAAGGTTTGAAAATAATTAGTTATATCTTCTTCTGTTGCAGGAATTAATTCTAAATTTTTTCTATGTTCTTTTGTTATTTTTTTAGGAATTAGTTTATAATCACTTAACAAAAGTGTATTTATAATATTTTGTCTTTGTTCATCCAAAAATGCTAAATTATAAGCACTTTCCATTGTTATTTTTTTTTCATCTAATTTATCAAGTAGTTGTGGTATTAAGTATGATATTTTTATATATCTTGCAATTTTATCTTTACCAAACAGAGAATTATCAGCTATTATTTCAAGAGTTTTTTGTTTTTTACTCGACCTGTTCTGAGTTTCAGAACAGGTTAAATCTGTGCGTTCTCCAGATTTCTTTTTTAAAGAATCATATTTCAATCTATATGCTCTTGCTTGTTCTGATGGTAAAATATTTTCTCTATATTTATTACAGTCTACCATTATTGAATAAGCATCTTCATCAGATACATTTATAATTTCACAAGGAATTAATGCAAGACCTAAAATTTCTGTTGCAGCATAAAATCTTCTATGTCCAGAGATAATTTCATATTTACCATCTTCTATTGGTCTAACAAGTAGAGGCGTCAATATTCCATTTTCTTTTATACTTTCTGCTAATTCCTGCATTTCATCATCATTTTTAACAAGATATGGATTTTTATCCGATGGAATTATATCTATATTTTTTATTTTCTTTAGTGTGCTTATTTTTTTTCTTTTATCATCCAATATTATGTTATTAAATAAACTATCGTTTGGATTTTTTACTATCTCATTCTCAAATGGATTGAACTCTTTTATAATCTTTCCCATTTTTAACCTCTTTTCTTTAAACCATCTGCATACTTTAAAATTTCTCCATAATTTATAAAGTAGTAGTCGTCGTCATAATAATTTTCTTGGATATATACCTCTGTATATATATATTCCACTTTGTCTGTATCTATAATTTCTTGATATGAGTTATTAAACTTTTCTAATGTTTTTTCTGCATCTTCTAAGGAAAAAAAACTATCTAGAATTGATGGTTCTATATGTGATTTTATTTGCGATAAGCCGACTTTTAAATTCTTAAATTCTTCTTCAGTTAAATTAAATTTAGTTGAAACAAGATCATACATTTTTTCATATTCCATAGTAATCTCCTTTCAATATAATTTCAGTTTCTTCTTTGTTTTCTTTTTCCTCTTTTTTTATTTCCTTTAAAATATTATTTAGATCAGCAGGATTATTTCTTATATATTCTTTTACAACGATTCTAATATCTTCTTTTTCAAATAGTTCTTCAAACTCTTTTACAGTAGCTTTTTCTATATTATATTTAATATATTTCTTTGAGTTGAATTCTGCAGTGGTGAGTCCTCTTTTTAATTCTCGTGCAACAGATGGTTCTCCCCAATCCGTAGAATTAACTATCTGTTGTTTTGTTAATCCCTCTTTTGCTAAAGCCTGCAAATACTTTCTTTCGTTGTAAGTCCATCTTTTTCCTTGTCTTCCCATTTTTTCCTCCTAAATTTCATCAAGATAATACGCTGCAAAGAACATAAATATATTTGTGTATTTTTTTAATGTTTGCTCGTGAGCAATATCCATATGTTTATATTGTATCTCATTTACTGTATGCTCAAATATCATTTCACGATATTCAATTGGTATTTCTTCAAATGCCTTGTCAATCGCTATTAATCTATGCATATTTTTTGTCTTGCAAATAGCTTCTTTTTCTACTTTTGAATTATAAGTATCATATATTTTATTTTTATAAATTCCTTGCGACTCAGCTTTATATTTATTGTATCCTCTAACAGTCCATTGTACTAGCTTATATGTTTGCCGATCTAACTTATAGCTAGATGGAGCATTTTCATAAGCTCGTAGTTGTCTATCTTTTTTTCCCATAATAGCACCTACCTTTTAAAATAAATGAGACGGAATATTATACATTGAAATAAGTTCGTTCATTTTTCTATTTAACATAGCAATTTTATTATCTAGCTCTTTAATCTCTAAAGAATTCTTATCACTGAATAACATCTTCGTTTTTTTAATATTTGTCTGATTAATTTCTTTTATGATCTCATTTAAATCTGGATACTTATTTAAGACTTCCTCTTTTTGTTTATTAATTTCTTCCTTTTGCTCTCTTTCAATTTCCTCAGCAGTTTTTTTCTTTCTTTTGATTCCATCTTTTTGAGCAAAGGATAAACAGCCTGCGTAATCATCGTTATATTTTACATTTTTCATCTGATAATATATTGACAATCTATTAATTATTAGATCAGCATTTTCATATTCTTTTTTAAATGAATCATATTGTGATTGAGTGAGGTTTACATTTTTAAATGTTCCATATGATTCATATTCATCAGCATTTATTGGTTTTATTTCTTCTATTTTTTGACTTTTAGATGTAATTGATTTTTTTTCTTCATTTCTACTTTCTCTTCTTTTATCAGCTTCTTTTGATGATGTACCGATGTTTGAAACTACATAAGGAAAAGTAAAAATTATATCATGCTCATTTTTTTCATATTTTATAAGATTATTTTCTTGATAATATATTAAAGCATCTCTTATTGTTTTTTTATCTCGTTCGCATAATTGTGCTAACTTCTCTAAGTAATTTTCTTTACCCTTTAAAGAGATTGTAATTTTACCTGCTTCTTCTAGGGAAATTAGATAGAGTTTTAGAAGAATAACAATAAATGTATCTGCATTTTTAGGTTGGCTTTTAAGTCCTTTTATACTTTTCGTATTAAAAAAATTATCTTTTAATCTAATATACCAGTACTTTGTGTTCTTCATTTTAATAATCCTTTTTTTCTTTAATATACTATAAGCTTCTATTTTCCGTTTTAAGCGATTTTAATTTATTTTAACTATATATCAATAAATAATATAAAACCCTCTATAATCTTAATTTTATGCCTTATATCTAATATCCTTTTATAAAATACAAGTTTATATATATTATTTATTAATTTTATTTAAAGTAGAGTGAGAGCTATAGTAAGCGATTTTGTCCACACACATTAATTTATACTCTTAAGATTTTGCTCTAGTTAGTAATATATATTAAAATATTAGAATAAGGATAAATGCTTATATACACATATATATTTCCATATTTTATTTATCTTAATTCTATGACTAATGACTATATATGTCAATATCTTTTTTGAAATTATATAAAAATATTTTTATCATTACATAAAAAACATTGATTTAATAGTAGAATAGTAGTATAATTACATTATAAAAAATAATATTTCAGTTTAGCAAAGGAGATTAAATAAATAAAAAGAGGTTGTATGACCTCTTTTATTTATGTTTATTATAATTATAATCTAAATTGTTAAGAACAATAAACTCAAGCATATTAACAACATATGCAGGTGGCTTTCTTTTACCACTCTCCCATTGTTCAATAGTTATCTTTGGAATTTCATACTTTTCTCCGAATTTTGCTTGACTTAACCCTGTAAAAGCTCTTATTTCTCTTATATCCATTAAAAACTCCTTTCTTAGTTATCAGCGAAATTAACAAGCATTTATTTAGATATTTTTTCTTTGATTAGAGAGTTAAAAACTCTTTTAGTATTTTTATATTCTTTGTGATATAAAATTAAATCAGCATATGAATTATATTCCTTGATCCATTTTACTTTATTTGCAGTAGTTTTATATTTAGAAGTAGAACCTTTTATAGAATGATCATTTTTAAAATATAGCCAATCACCTATTATAATTCCTGCAACCTCATCATATCCTACGATACGAGGGTGTTTTCTTGTTCCACCCCATACTTCAACATTTATAACGCCGTACTTAAATGTTATTTTTTCATCTTTATTTATATTCTTATAATTAGCATATTCTTCATCAATTGAATCCTTGTATTCTAATATTCTTTCTGCTATTAAAGGTAAGGAGTAATGATCTGTTTTGTTAAAATAAGAACTTGTATGATGCCATGAAGATGGGTAAGTTTTTTTTGCTATATACTTCCATTTTGATATAGAAAGTTTTTTTAAAAAATCAAGATCATCTTCTTTAAAATCTAAGCTATATTCATTTAAAAAAGTATTAACAAGTTCTTTATTAATCATTGATAATGGTACTTCAAATGATTCTATTGCATCAGCACTTCTTTTACTTCTACTATATCCCTCATATCCACTATTTCCAAACATTTTAATCTCCTTTGCTAAACTGAAATATTATTTTTTATATTTATATTATACCATTCAATGAATGATAAATCAATATATTTTTAAAGAAAATTTAATTTTTATTTAAGTAAATGACAATGCACTCACGCACTATCGTTTGTGGCTGACGCCTTTCGTTTCACTTCAGTTGTCTATTATTTCATTTAATAAAAAAGAGAGAGTTTTATCTCCCTCTTGTTCGCTTTGCTTGATTCATCTCAAGTCTTATTTTTTTCATTTTATATCCATCAATATTAGGGTCTGCATAGATGCTTACATCTAAGCATTGTTCAATACCCATTCTGATTTCACGCATCTGATATTCATTGAATTTATAATCAGTATATAGGCTTACATCTAAGCTTTGCTCTAAGCCATATCTTATTTGTCGCATCTGATCTGCATCATACTTAAGATTTGCATATAGGCTTGCATTTATTCCTGCTTCTATTCCCCATCTAATTTCACGCATTTGCTCTGAATTAAACTTAGGGTCTGCATAGATGCTTACATCTAAACCCTGCTCTAAGCCTTCTCTTATTTCAGCCATCTGATTTTCATTAAATTTTGGATCAGCATATAAGTTAATATCTATACCTGCTCCTAAGCCATATCTTATCTCACGCATTTGCTCAGAATTAAACTTAGGATCTGCATAGAGGCTTACATCTACTCCTTTTTTTAATCCCCATCTTATTTCCTCCATCTGATAAAAAGCGAATTTAGGGTCTGCATAGAGGCTTACATCTAAACCCTGCTCTAAGCCTAATTTAATTTGCTCATCTCTAATGTCATTAAAAAGTTTATTGTACATACTATATTCTCCTTTGCTAAACTGAAATATTATTTTTTATAATATAATTATACCATTCATTGAATGGTAAGTCAAGCAAAAAAAAATAAAGTCTGAGAAAATCAGACTTTAAATTTTCATACATTCTTGTTAGTTTAATTTGCCAAGCATATAATATATCAACATATCTTTTGCAAACAAAGGCATATACATTATATAAATCTCGTTTTCGAAGTCGTATTGATAATACTCAAGCTCATCAAAATAATAAAGCAGAGATTTATATATATATTTTTTTTCTATTATATTTGATTTTTTTTCATTTTCATCATTTATTATCTTTTCGATTTTATCTAAATCAGAACGAAGAGATTCAGATAAATAATCATATTGAATTGATGTTAAATAAAATTCCGACTGCATACTACTGTAACTCCTTATATATAATAAATCCTAAAAGCCTTTCCTTGTTTTGTGATGTGATATCTAGTTCATATTCTTGTGTAATACTATTATGTTTTACAAAATCAGTCAAACATAAAACTAACATTTCAATTTGAAATACCATATTACTTAAAGTAACATCTTCTATATTAATTATTTTTTCTTTTAGTTTAATAAGTTCATCTTTTAAAAGTGCCTTTAAATTGTTATATTGCAGGTTAGTTAAATAAAGTTTATCTTCCTGCAGGTTCGTTGAGTATAGATTATCTTCCATAACTGTTAACCTCCAGTTCAGCCATTTTCTCATTATATTCATAGATAGCTTGATTTTTTAAGCTCTGTATATCCTTTTTAAGCGATTTTTTTAATGTATTAAGTGCCTTACTCATATCAAATAAGCTACCCTTTATATTATACTTTAAATCGCTTAAAATTGCATTTTTTTTGCTTGTATAAATATCTAAGGCACTATTAATAGAATTAGGTTCGCTTAACTTTTTACATTCAGATAAAATTGCATTTCCAAATCGAGAATATAATTCATCTATCTTTTCATTTGTAAACTTTCCTTGTTTATATGAATTTCCATAGCTTTGAGCATACTTATATTCGATAGAATTTAATTCATCTTTTAGACTTTTAAATTCTTTATTATAATTATTAGATATAAACCAATCAGTAAGTTCATCTATATCTGCTCTTATAGGCTCTAATATATTCATATTATATTTCCACATGGATTTATCTGCAGGTAGTCTTTCTACAATGTATTCAAGCCTATTTTTAAATTCCATGCTTTCTTTCATAGCATCGTTTACTTTAAAATTTATAATAATATCATCCCTTATAATCTTATTTATGTTTTCATTAAGTTCTTTTCCACCAATCGCTAGATTTATAAAAGTTGATTTTGTTTTATTTAAAGTATTAGGTTTAAGTTTTCCTCTTTGCTCTAGTTTTCCATTATACATAAAACATCTACCCTCACCATCAATCCAAGATGGAGCAGGATCGATCATGCTCAGATGTATGTGTATATGCTCAGTGTTGTAATGGATTGCACCTGACCATATAAAGTTCTCCATATTTTCGTTCTTTTGTAATGTTATCATTGCAGCTCTTGTATATTCCATGAGTAAATCAGAACGCAAAACACGATCATCAGCCATAAGTCCATTTTCTTTAAGCCATTCATCTTTAAATGTAAAGAGATATTTTTGTAAATTACTACCTTTGCTTTCTGCAAGTTTATATTGCTCTTTTAATTGTTTTTTTTCTTCTTTTGTTAAACTATTAAGAGTTGCAGTAAAAACACCCTCAGATTTTTCAGAGTTACCCATATACTCTAGATACTCACTAGAATCTTTAGCTTGTGCACGATCCATATAATCTATATATCCTGCTGCCTTTAGCTTTTTATTATTATCATATCTCTTAAATTGTGCTTTAAAAACGCATCCTGCAGTATCCATTTATTCACTCCTTATAAAATGCTTTATTTTGTTGTCTTTTTTCTATTTTGCGTATAACAGTATTCTTTGCTGATTCCATAATCTGATGTTCATAGTTTTCAGTAGAAACAACATTCTTTACAAGATTTTTTTCATCAAGATTATATAATATAGTATTTAAAACTTGTAACATCATTTCTATATTCATATCAATTGCTTGGAGTTTATTCTTTAGTTTGTCAAAAGACACACTATATTTTTCATCAAGAACATTTAATATATGATTTGCAATTCTTTGCTCATCTGCAGTGCCTAGATAGTTGTTTAATGCTTCTTCGATAATCGTTGTTTGATTTTTACCACTTTTATTTATAAATAATTTAAGTTCATCAGCAATGTTTTCTGATAATCTAATTGAAATCATTTTCTTTTCATTACTCATCATCACTCACCTCAAATATCTTACTTAAAATTCTATTATTTTTTTCTATAACATCCGTTGTCATTTTTATTATCTGTTCGTATCTTAATGCAGTTGCGTTTAGCTCTGGAGCAAGTGCAATCTCATTTAGCTTATTTAATAGAAATTCATTTCTTGATTTATCTTTTTTTAATGCATCAATCTTTGCCAAAACATCATTTGATACACCTCGAATCTTTATATCCATTATTACCTCCTGCGAACAACCATATATAATATAATGAGCATAAGGGAAAATTGACCCCAAAACATTGGGGAATTGGTAAAACCAATTATTTTTAATGACCCCATAAAACTATGTAATGATATACAAATGATATACATATTGTATAAATATATATTTAAATACAAACAAATGATATACAAATGATATACATATTTTTGTCAAAACCCTATTTTGTATATCGTTTTGATATACATAT
>ERZ773212.157-NODE-157-length-36203-cov-9.580890_pt1 | contig 36203 bp, 35 predicted proteins | sample MGYA00581005_ERZ773212 | MGnify/ENA primary metagenome ERZ773212 (study PRJEB29015, sample SAMEA2738154) | human oral metagenome | biome: human oral; feature: human-associated habitat; material: saliva | place: China | collected 2196 ... | reverse complement strand
CTTCCACATGGATGCGGTCGCGGTTCAGCGCGGCTTCGGAGAGATAGTTCGTTAAAGGAGCGGTCACAGGGGCGTAACGCCCATCGAGAGGACCGAGTGCAAGATTACTGGTGCCCAGGTCGATTCTTCCCGAGGGCAGGAGCGTGTTTTCAGGGTGAGACATACCTCTATCTTCGCATGTTTTGGCGTAAAAGGTCAGATTGGGTGTCTTCTATGGCGGCTGGGGCGCCGTGTCTGTCTTGGGTGCGGCGTATTGCGGGTTCTGGATGTTATTTTCTTTGTTCCGCTAAGGCGTTATTTATGGGATGCGCGCTCTGCCACGCTTGTGCGGGTCTGCGTCATATTCGGTTATGCGAGTGCGCGAACCCGATGAAATCGGGAGAAACCGCCTGTGGATAACGAGGAAAAGTATCCCACTACGGCAGGTTATCCACAGGGCAACGAGAGAGCGGGTATTAACCTGTGCCGAGCCTTCTAGGGTGAAGGTAAACAGGTACAGCATCGGTCACGCGTACGGGTACTCAGGCGTACCCGTGCGGCCGCACACCGGGAGCCGCCCGCCGTACACAAAGAGCTAACGAGGAAGACATGACAGCCATCGCACCCGCACCAACGCCCCAGCCGCATACCGGCGATATTCCCCCGGGCGCGCATCCGCCTACGTCCGCAGATATTCTGCGTGCCGCCGGTGACATGGGGATCGGTACCAGCGCCGCAACCAGTTTTGCGGCGTCTTTGCAAGGCTTAGCGGGGCAGGCGCGTAGTAAGGGCCAGGAACTCGCCGCCAGCTTAGAACAGCATGCCGCGAGTATTCAGACGATGCTTCACAAAGCTCACGGTATGCGTGCCGAACACTGGAAATCCTCGGCCGGGAGAGCCTATCGAAACGCATTAGACCAGCACGAAAAAAGCCTGACCGAAACTCACCAGCAGGTACAGCACGCAGCCGAGGATGCCCGCCGCGCTGGCGAAGAAGTTGCTGCGGCCTTGGAATCCCAAGCAAACACTATTTTGGGTGCCGCCGCCGGATTAGACGGAATGCTCAAAGGCCTGCTGAACACCACCGCCGATACCCTCGAAAACCTGAACCCCGCAGACATCATCAAATCCTCCGGTGCGCTGAATGCCCAGCATGCCTTAGATCAGTTACTCAATTATTCGCAGGTTCCCACCGGGCTCTTGCAGAGCTCGGGCATTCACTAATCGCTAGACAATAGGGAAGGACTCACGATGAACACTCCGGGACAACAGATAGCAGCCGGTGGGGACGATAAAACCATTAGCGTTCTGCTGGAAGAGCTGCCGCAGCTCGCACAGAATGTACACCAGCTAGGCGGCGATTGCGGGTCATTACCCCTGCCGATGGGCGGTATCGCGGCACAGCTCATGCTTTTTCTCGGCACCAACGAGCATGGGCGGCAAGCCTCGGTCATGACCACCTCTGCCGCGGCGACGTTGGGGGAGCGGGCCGTTAAGCTGGAGGCAACCGCCAGTGCAATAGACGCCTGCTCGAAAGGCTACCATCAGGCAGAAGAAGCCGCGAAGGGACTGTTCAACCGCATCGGGCTCACTCAAGACGGGAAGATGCCTAACGGTATGTCGCAGGAAGAGTGGATGCGCAACGCGATCATGCATCCGCAAGGCGCCTTCAACGACATGTGGTCCTGGGAAAAGTACGAGCTTGGATATAGCGCCGCAGAGAGCATTTTCGGGTGGGGTATGCGTAGCGGCAACCCCTATATTATGGGCTTTTCCGCACTGACGGCGATTACCCTCTTCGGGGCAACCGCCTACCAGGATATGCGTGCTAACCCGGAGATGGCGCGCAGGCGTATAGCGCGAAGACTCGAAAAAATGGGTATTCCCCGTGAGATAGCCGAACGAATTGCGAATGGAAAAATGCCGTGGCTCGGGAAGAAAGAACAGGACAACAAGAACCGCGGTGAACTCAAGAACTGGCATCGTGATAAGGCAGAACCGACGGATAAAATGCCCCGCACCCGCGCCGAGATCGCCCAGAATATGGAGCGCGTGAGCAAGGGAGACCTCTCGAAAAAATACGAAGGCGAAGATAAAGATGGGAAGGGTTACTCGGGGATTGAGGTACAGGTATACCGAGACCCCCAAACCGGGCGCAAAATCGTATACGCCTATATCCCAGGGACGGACTTTTCCAATAAACCTGGCGAACCCGACGGTATCCAAGGCACCCTGCAGATAGGCGCCGATACACCGAACGCCTCTATCCAAAACAGCCATATCATGATGCGCGCCCTAGACCGTGCGCTAAGAGATCAAGGCGTAACCTCAGCCGACGATGTGATTCTTGTGGGACATTCCCAAGGCGCAGCTATCGCCTATAACGCCGCCAATAACAACGAATTTGCCTCACGCTACCACGTGAGCGATGTGTACACTTTTGGCGGCCCCGTACAAGCATTACCAGACCGAGGAAATAAGACCTTCCGCGTGCATCAAACCAAAGATAAGGGCGATCCTATTCCCGCAATCATTAGCGGCCAGACGTGGCGGGAACGCCCAGGTGACTCGACCGTGATTACTGACCGTAGAAGTTTTCGCCAGGGCGGCGATCCTAAACCACATGAAATGACTCACGATATGAGGTTTTATCGTGAATCATTAGAACGGGATGCTAACGCGCAGAAACCTATGGCGGCTGTCCCTCAAGGTAACTACACCTACGAAGGCGGAAATGTCTATAACGCTACCTCTGAGGGAGGGCCTTCGTTATGGGAGAGTGGAGCCGCAACATTATCAAATGAGCGTGGTGTAAACCCTCAAGTACTTGGAAATATAGGGGTTGACTTGGCCCAAGATAAGGCACGGTCATGGACACCCGATTTTTTGAAACCCAGTATGGATGCGCTTGATCCACGAAAGCCCGTCGATTACACGGACCCGAAGATTTCGGGACTGCCCGCACCGGTGCAGAACCCCGGTACCGCAGATACCCAACACTCACCTGCAGCATGGCATGCGCCCGAGTCGCTGGAGAACATATCGGGGCCGAAACCCATGCCGTACAGCCATCATGGGGAAGGACTCATACCCTCCGGGGCGGGCTCTCACGCCGAACCGTATTATGCGCCGCGCCTGCTGGATGACCTGCACCTGCCCAAGCTTGACATACCCCACGGCACGGGCGGAGGCGAAAACCTGTTGCCGAACCTTGACCTGAAAACACAAGAAGGATACCTGCCGCCGCTGGGTGAGCACCTGATGGGCAACCCCGCCGAGGCACCGCACCTGCACATACCGCAGAATCAGCTGCAGCCCGATGGTGAGACCGTAACCCCCGCCGATACCGGCAGCCGTATGCCCACCAATACCCCAGACCCCGAGATGCGCACCTCACACGACCCCAGGCTCCTAGGTGCACCGGCGTAAACGCACCCGCGCCCGATCGGCAGAAACCCGCGTGACCTAGCGCGAAAATCCGGGGCGGGGAGGTTGGCAAGCACTATACTGTGGATATGAGTAAATCACACCAACTACAGACATCACAGATTCCCCCGCGCCATATTTTTGCGAACCTTCCAGCCTACGTGGCAGGAAAACCCGCGCCGCAGGTTGCCGGGCTAACCCAGTACAAACTATCTTCCAACGAGAACCCGCTCGGACCCGTACCCAAGGTCGCCGAAATTCTCAGCACCTTTGATGCGGTACACCGTTACCCAGACCCGCTCTCAACGAAGCTGCGTGAAGCGCTCGCCAAGCGGTTCAACCTGGATGCCGAGAATATAGTGACCGGTGCCGGAAGCCTGGGCGCACTCAACCAGATCCTCAAAGCGTTTGCCGGAGTCGATGCCGACGGTGTGCAGGACGAAGTCATATACGCCTGGCGTTCCTTTGAGGCATACCCCATTCTGGTGGGGCTGCTGGGCGCAAAAAGCGTGCAGATTCCGAACCTGCCCAACGGTGCCCACGACCTGCAGGGAATGCTTAATGCGATCACCGACCGCACCCGCGTGATCCTGGTGTGCACCCCTAACAACCCCACCGGGCCCGCCGTCACCGAAAAACAAATCCGCGAGTTCCTAGCGCAGGTGCCGCCTCATATCGTGGTGGTGCTCGACGAAGCATATTTCGAGTTCTGCGCGGTATCACCCGTACCCGACGGGGAAGATGCGCCGCTGGACGGTCTGCGCCTGTACCGTGAATACCCGAACGTGATCGTGCTCAGAACCTTCTCGAAAGCACAGGGACTTGCGGGGCTTCGCGTGGGGTACTCGGTATCGCATCCGCAGCTGACCCAGTATTTGCGAGTGAGCGCCACAACCTTTGCCGTCACCGCCGTGGCTGAAGCCGCCGCCGTCGCCTCCATAGAACATGAAGATCAGGTGATGGAACGTGTAAAACACCTGGTGGCTGAGCGTGAGCGTGTGGTCGCCCGGCTGCACGAGCTGGGGTACAACATACCGCAAACCTACGCCAACTTCGTGTGGCTTCCTCTGGGAGAACACACTGCGGAATTTACCGAACTGGCGCGCGCTAACGCTCTGGCGGTGCGCGCTTTCGACTCCGAGGGCGTGCGGGTGAGCATTGGCGAAGACGAGGCAAATGACCGCTTCATCAGCATCTGCGAGCAGTTCCCGCACAGAGTCTAAACTCCCTCAACTCGCGGGGTTAAGCTATGTCGCCGAGGGCTCGGGAAGAGACCGTGTGGGTTCTCGGCGACAACACTTAGAATGCTCCTCGCTCACGTAAGTATTCCGCGAATCAACATGCACACAGAAACGGTGCATTACGCCAGAAGGAAAGCATAGAAAACCGCACAATAAACCTTCACTTCGTTCTTAAGCGAGTAAAATAAGAGGAAATATGCCCAAGCCTTCCGCCCCACGCGCAGAAACTCTCTGCGCACGCCCGGCGTGAAGGACAGCTCGTATCTGCGTGGAGGATTGATGCACGAGAACGAAAAATATCCGGGAGTACCCGAACGCATCCAGCTGATGGATGAGAACGGCAAGGTGCACGAGAACCCCACCTTCAGCTCTTATGTGCAGGACGTAGACGCAGAACAGCTTCGCGAAGCCTACCGCCTGATGTACATCACCCGCCGTATCGACGACGAAGGAACGGCACTTCAGAGGCAAGGGCAAATGGCTCTATGGGCGCCCAGCCGCGGGCAGGAAGCGGCGCAGATCGGCTCCGCACTGGCATTCGCCCCCAACGACTATATTTTTCCCTCCTACCGTGAACACGCGGTCGCCTTCGCCCGCGGCGTAGATTTTCGCGAACTCATCACGGTTTTCCGCGGTTCACAAACCCACGGGTGGGACCCTAAAAAACATAACTTCCACGTCTACACCAAAGTGCTTGCCGCACAGATTCCGCACGCAGTCGGCTACGCTATGGGCCTGAACTTTGATGCCGATATTGCGGCGGAAACCGGGCAGCTGCAGACAGGCCAAGGGCAGGCCACCAACCCCGATAACGACACCGTGAAACCCGCCGTCGGCGTCTACTTCGGCGACGGTTCCTCCACCGAAGGCGAAGCCCACGAGGCCATGGCCTTCGCTGCATCCTACGATGCCCCCGTACTCTTCTTTGTGCAAAACAACCGCTGGGCTATTTCGGTACCCTTCGACGTGCAGTCGCGCGTGCCCATCTCAACCCGTGCCCAAGGCTACGGCTTTGAAGGGCTGCGCGTTGACGGCAACGATGTGCTCGGTACCCTTGCCGTCACCCGCTATGCGCTCGATAAAATTCGCCGCGGCGAAGGACCCGTACTGATCGAGGCGGAAACATACCGTCTGGGTCCGCATACCACCGCCGACGACCCCACCAAATACCGTGACGACGAAGAACTCCAGCAGCGTCTGAACGCAGACCCGCTGACTCGCCTGGAAAAATATCTGCGCGAGAACGGGCACGCAGATGATGCCTTCTTCGAAAAACTCGCCGAAGAAGCACAAGAACTTGCCAACGGGGTGCGAGAGGCGGCGATTGCCTCCGAACCCTATGAATTCGACCGATTCTTCGACCGCGCCTATGCCGAAGAACACCTTCAGGTAGAAGAAGAACGCGAGTTCTACCGCAACTACGTCGCAGGTTTCGAGGAGGACTAAGAATGAGCGAGCAGAATGCACAGGTCGAGCGCCTAACCCTGGCGAAAGCGATCACTCGCGGCCTCGACGACGCAATGGCAGATAACCGCAAAGTCGTGCTGATCGGCGAAGATATCGGCAAACTCGGCGGCGTATACCGCGTAACCGAAGGGCTTCTGGCGAAGCACGGGCAGAAGCGCGTGATGGATTCTCCCCTTGGAGAGGCCGGTATCGTGGGCACCTCCATCGGCATGGCGATGCGCGGCTATCGGCCCGTAGCCGAGATTCAGTTCGACGGGTTCGTCTTCCCCGCCTACAACCAGATCACCACCCAGCTCGCCAAAATCCACAACCGCAGCGACAAAAAATACGTTGTTCCGGTTACGATACGTATTCCCTACGGCGGCGTGATCGGGGCGGTCGAGCATCACTCAGAATCGCCCGAGGCGCTGTTCGCGCACACCGCCGGGCTGCGCATCGTAACACCGTCCTCACCGCATGATGCCTACTGGATGACCCGCAAATCCATTGAATGCGACGACCCGGTGATTATTTTCGAGCCCAAACGTCGCTACTGGCTCAAGGGCGAGGTGAACTTTGCGGACACCGACTTTGACCCGTTCCAGGCGCAGGTGGTGCGCGAAGGCACAGACGCGACCATCGTGGCATACGGTCCGCTGGTGCCGGTAGCGCTCGCCGCCGCAGAGGCCGCCGTCGAAGACGGACGCTCGATCGAAGTCATTGACCTGCGGTCGATCTCTCCGATGGATGTGCCCACCGTCGCCGCATCCGTGGTGAAGACCGGGCGCCTGATTGTTGCCCACGAAGCGCCGACCTTCGGGGGCATGGGCGGCGAACTTGCCGCCGCGATCACTGAGCGCTGCTTTTACAGTCTGCAGGCTCCGGTGCTGCGTGTGGGCGGTTACTATATTCCGTACCCGGTACCGCGCACGGAGGACGAATACGTGCCCGATATTGACCGTATTCTCGAAGCTGTTGATCGCTCATTTGAATACTAAACCCGTATATTCCATATTCCTTATATAACCCGCGAAGAATATTCCCGACAGGCTATATTCCCTAGCGAAAGGCATAAAATGTCCCAGATTTTTAATCTCCCTGATGTGGGTGAGGGTCTTACTGAGGCTGAGATCCTCACCTGGAAAGTCAGCGTTGGCAGCGAGGTCAGCATCAACGATGTTCTCGTTGAAATCGAGACCGCCAAATCCGTTGTGGAACTGCCCTCGCCCTACACCGGCACCGTGGAGAAGATTCTGGTGAGCGAGGGCGAGACGATCGAAGTTGGGACACCCATTATCGCGATCTCCGGCAGTGCCGCATCCACCGCAGACGAACCGCAGGATGCGCCCGCCGCATCCGCTGATGAGGGCGAGAGCGGTAACCAGGCACTCGTGGGTTCGGGTCCCAAGGCCGATTCGGTGAAGCGCCGCGCCCGCAAGCGCCCCGCATCCGCAACGGCTCAGAACGCCGCGCCGCAGGTCCAGGCTTCGCCCGCTCAGGAGATGCCGGTGGCGCATACCCCCTCGTCACCCGAGCCGCGCAATCAGGGGCTTTTCAGCGAGCTTGCCGAACGCGCCTCCAAATTTGTGGAAAACAGCCCGTTCAATACGGTGGTGCAGCGTTTCCAAGGCGGGGCTGAGGTACCCGTCGTAACCGCACAGCCGACGCAGGAGCCGGTGCCGCATCGCCCATCGCTGGCGGCGCCACCCGTACGCTTGGCGGCAAAAGAGCTGGGCGTCGATCTGGCGAATGTGACCGCCACCGGCTCGCGCGGGCAGGTGACGAAACAAGACCTGTTGAACTATGTGGCGCATCTTAACGATGTGCAGGAGTCCACGAGCCAGCGTTTCTGGCAGTCCCCGTCAGCACAGGGCGACCGCATGCAGCATATTCCGGTGCGCGGGGTGCGCAAGGCAACCGCGAAGGCTATGGTTTCTTCGGCGTTTAGCGCCCCGCATGTATCGATTTTCGTAGATGTCGATGCTTCGCGCACCATGGAATTTATCAAGCGTTTGAAGAAGTCGCGCCACTTCGAGGGCGTGAAGGTAACTCCGCTGTTGGTGCTTGCTGCCGCCGTGATTTGGGCGGCTGAACGGAACCCCCAGGTGAACGCTACGTGGACGGACAGCGAGATTCAGATCAAGCGCTTTATGAACTTGGGCATTGCGGCGGCGACCCCGCGCGGGCTGATGGTGCCGAATATCAAGGACGCGCAGGAGCTCTCTCTGCGCGAGCTGGCGATCGCCTTGAATAACCTGACGACTCGTGCCCGTGAGGGGAAGACCCAGCCCGCCGAGATGGCGAACGGAACACTGACGATTACGAATATCGGTTCGCTTGGTATCGATACGGGAACCCCGATTATCAACCCCGGCGAGGTGGCGATCGTTGCCTTCGGCACTATTAAGCAGAAGCCCTGGGTGGTTGATGGTGAGGTTATTCCGCGTTGGGTAACCACGCTGGGCGGTTCTTTCGATCATCGCGTGGTAGACGGCGACCTCTCGGCGCGTTTTATGGCGGATGTTGCCGCGATTCTCGAAGAACCCGCCATGCTTCTGGATATGTAGCGCTTACAAGTACAGTAACGCTCAAGGGCGCCGAAGGACTCTCTTCCTTCGGCGCCCTGGTGTATTTTTTGGGTCTTGAAACCACACATATTCTGTTTCTGGAATATTCCCGAGTTGGCATATAGTCATATCGTGCACACAAAAATGGGGGCAGGGTTCTCATGTCGTCACGAAACCCTGCCCCAATCACTATATTCCCTGTGGGTTATATGCCTGAAACGTTATAACTCCTGGTCCACATAGTTTTGTGCGTAGCGTTCCACACGACGGTGATAGAGACCGCCCATCAGGCCGCCCAGAACCGCAGCGATGAAGGTGATGCAGAGAACCAACGCAACCGAAAGAATAGCGCTTGCCGTACCGTGCTGCATATACCACTGCACGGAAAGGTTTGCGGAGCCTCCCTGGAAAACCTGGGGCGTGAAATAAGTGAGCAGACTTGCCGCAAACATGATCATGACCTGCCACAGCCACACCGAAATGCCCTGCTTTGCGCTGGAGAACCGTGCCATGCGGCCAGCCACATACCCGCCGATGCAGTACGCCACCAGGTATGCGGCACCGGTTCCGATACCCTGCCAGAGAGCGAGCGCATCGTTCCCCGAGAATAACCCGCGCACAATAGGAGCCATGGAATCGTAGGGGGCTCCGTGATTGGCCTCGACCACGGTTGCCGTAACCCAGAGCAAAAACTGCAAGACGCCCATTGCGGCGAACCAACCCATTAGCCCGGGAATAACCTGAAGTCGCCCGTAGCGTGCTTTCTGAAGCTCGAACGCAGTTGCCGCCGTGAGAATGGGGGCGTGCTCGTCGGTATCTTCACCGTCTTCTATGAGGTAACCCTGCGTGGGGGAAGGAGCGGACACGGCTACGATGGCATCACTGTCGCCGCCTTCCCTGGGCGTCGTGGGATGCTCGGGGAGCGGGGGAAGCGCCTCCGTACTGTAGGTAACCATGCTGCTGGGCACGGCGGGGCGCAGCTGATCCACGGAGTCGCTGCCGGCAGACTCGTCGGAATCCTCTAACCAGCCAAAGGAAGAATCGCCATCGCGCGAACGATCCTTGGCGGCACCCGCATCAGTCTTCACCTGTGCATTGGCGGATGAAGAACTTTCCTCAAGATATTTCCGCTGGTCGGCGGCAGAGAGAGGACGGGTTTTCTCTTCGGCTATATCATCGACCGGTACATCCTTGGGGGAGAGCACGACGGTCGGGTCGTCGCTCTCAAAAGCGGCGTCCCATGCGTCATGAGAGCTCTCCCGAAGCTCACTCTGGTTCGTTTTATCCTTCGCGTGAGCGGTATTTTCTTCAGCAGGGGTATTGCGATGGGGACCTGAGGTATTCTTTGGGGTAGATGTCATGGTCTCCTCCATATCGGTGGTTGGCATCTGAGAATTTTTATCTTTATATGCTCATAAAAACCGTGGCGCTTGTGGCGCTCAGTTTAAGGGTCGGAAGTTGAGCGATATTAAAAGTTATCAGCTTCGAGGCGCGCATAAAATTCCTGCGCCTGCGTCATTTCCTGTTCACTGTATTGGTGCGGATGTGCCGGTCGCTGTTGCGGGTCAATTGCGCGGATAACGCGCGCCGGATTACCGGCGACGATCGTGTTCTCGGGAACGTCTTTCGTGACCACAGATCCCGCCCCGATCACCGCGTTTTCGCCGATTGTGACGCCTCCAAGAATAATGGCTCCGCCGCCTATCCACACGTTATTACCCACCGTGATCGGCAGGGCACCCTCCCAAAAATTGATGCGATCCTGAACATTAATCGGGTGGGTGGGGGTGAGGAACTGGCAGCCGGGACCGACGAACACATAGTCGCCGATGGTAATGGGGGCTACGTCTAGGAACGTGGTGTTGAAATTGAAGAAACAATACTTGCCGATATGGGTATTGACCCCAAAATCGAAGGCAACCGGCGGGCGCATCTGGGTATGCTCGCCCAGGCTGCCCAAGTAGTCGCGGAGCACATGCATGCCGTGGGCGTGCTCGCCGCGCGCATAGTACTGCTCGAAAAACTTGACCGCTTGGTAGATAGAATCGCCGACCTGCTTATTCTCCTCGGTAGAGCGGTAGGCTTTGCCCGCCGTCATGCGTTCAAAAGCCTCGCTGAGGTTCTGGCGGTTGGGCTTGCTCATGAGTGAGTCCCTCCCATCCAGAAGTACATGATGAGGATAATTGCTAAGCCGATGAGAATCACGATGCCGCCCAGAATGGCGAAGCGTTTCGAGATTTCTCGGAGCAGCTTTTTAAACTGCTCGTCGGTAATGTCATGCCTGTTGCTCATACACCTAGTATCTCAGATAGGCCCCATCGGATGCAGGCTTGCTGCATAGTGCCCTCAACTAGGGCTTGAACGCGGGGAACTGGACTAGGCGCTAGGGCTGAACATTGCTCTGGCTGCGGCGAGAAAACACACGCATGAGCACGATGATAAAGACAATGCAGAGCGTAAAGTCGATGAGGGTAACAGCCTGTCCGAGCCAGTAAGCAATTATATATACAGCGTTTGCACCTTCGAGATAATGACCGATACCGCCTGGGTGATACAGAAGCCCCAGGAAGATAAGCATGAAGAGGTCAAGCCCATGATGCAGCGCACCCACGATATTGGCTCCGAGGATAAACCCTAAATACCGTGACCGCAGATAAAATACTGTCGCGGTGATCTGCAGAGCCCAGTAGAGCACAGTAACGAGGATAGGTGAGGATGTATATACCGGGAAATAATTGAGAGAACTCGGATAAAAGATGGCAAGAAAAGTCTGAGCCATGAGCGCAAGCGTTATACCTGCTAATCCCAAACGCATACCGTAGAGTTTCCGGAGAGGAAGAGCCGGGCGTGCGGTGCCCGCTGCCAAGATCTGCGAGCTCGAATTCTGGTGTGTGGGATTATTGCCGAAAGACTTCTCACTCATATTCTCCACCGTAACATTGCGATGCGTGCTGATGCATGTGGTGTACGTCGTTGTATATAGAGACGTCGCAAGTGGGAGCGAGTGTATGGTCGAAGAAACCTCGAATACTGCTCGCGGAATGGGGCGGAATGCTCGCCGAATGGGAGTACACAGCGCGTCGCGGGTTGAGCGAAACAGCCTCAGCAGGCACAATCGAAGCATGACTGACCCGCAATATCACGACTCGCATCCGCACGATGCCCAAGCCCCCGCGCAGGAATCTCAAAGACCGGCACCCGCTCAAACCACGCCTGATGCTGCTTCCGGGCAGAACCCGCTGGCGCATCGCCCCTGGCTCAAAAATTATTCACCCGGCGTCGCCGTAGACGTTCACCTGCCCGAAACCTCGCTAAGCCACCTGATTGACGATGCTGTCCGCGAGGTTCCCCACAAGATTGCCCTCGAATTCTTTGGGGCAACCACCACCTACGCCGAACTTGGCAGTCAGATCGACCGCGCCGCCGAAGGGCTGCGCCTGGCCGGGGTGCAGGCGGGGGATCGGGTCGCCCTGATTCTGCCCAACTGCCCGCAGCATATTATTGCCTTCTATGCGATTCTGCGCCTGGGTGCGATCGTCGTGGAACACAACCCCCTTTACACCGGCGCCGAGCTGCGGCACATGTTCGAGGACCACGGCGCGAAGGCCGCCATCGTGTGGGATAAAATTTCCGGGCATATTACGGGCCTGCCCGCAGACATCAGACCGGCGCATATTTACGCCGTGAACCTTATCAAGGCGATGCCCGCTCTCACCCGTGCAGCGCTCAAACTGCCGGTCAAAAAGGCGCGCAGTTCACGAGAAAAACTCGAAGGAGCCGCCCCCGGAACCACAAGCTGGGCGCAGCTGCTCAAGAGCCCGCCGATCGACCCTGACTTTAAACGGCCCACCGCTCACGACGTAGCGCTCTTGCAGTACACCTCCGGCACCACCGGACTGCCCAAGGGCGTGATGCTCACCCACCGCAACCTCGAATCGAACGGGCGCATGGGCGAAGCCTGGATTCAGCCCGGCGACGACGAAAGTATTTACTCGGTGCTGCCTCTCTTCCACGCCTACGGCATGACCTTGGGCGTAACGATTGCGGCGCTGTGCCGCGCCCGGCTGGTGCTCTTCCCAACCGTCGATATGGGTCTAATTACTAAGGCGATGAAGAAGACCCGCCCCACGATTCTGCCCGCAGTACCGCCGGTCTACCGCCGCCTGATGGACGTCGCCAAAGAGCAGGGCATCTCGCTGCAGGGAGTTCGCTATGCGGTTTCGGGCGCCATGAACCTGCCGCCCGAGCTGGTGGCAGAGTGGGAGGACGCATCCGGCGGGTACATGGTTGAGGGGTACGGGCTGACCGAGTGCGCGCCGCTCGTCTCATGCAATCCGCTCAACGATACGCGCCGCGCCGGGTCAATCGGCATTCCCTTCCCCTCGACCGATATTCGCGTGGTAGACCCCGAAACTCTTCAAGATGTGCCGCTCGGCGAAGAGGGTGAGCTGTGGGTTCACGGCCCGCAATGTTTCGCCGGGTACTGGAAACGCGAAGAAGACACGCAGAAAACCATTACGGCTGACGGCTGGCTTCGCACCGGCGATATTGTGCGCCTGGACGAAGACTACTTCATTCAGATCGTGGATCGTATTAAGGAAGTCATCATTACCGGCGGGTTCAACGTTTCACCCACCGAAGTGGAAACCGCCCTGAAACAGCACGATTCCGTGGCGGATGCGGCGGTCGTGGGCATCCCGCAGGCCAGCGGGGGAGAGATGGTGGTCGCCGCCGTGATTCCTGCCGAAGGGCACGCGGTTGATGAACATGCGCTGCGCGAGCACTGCTATGCGCGCGTGACCCGTTATAAGGTGCCGCGCAAGATTGTGGCGGTGGACGATCTGCCCCGGTCGATGCTCGGCAAGATTCTGCGCCGCAAGGTACGTGAACAGTTAATCGCCAGCAGGGAGCTTGATTAAAAACACACTCTGGCACAACTGCGAGTTCGAGCGTCAAGGCAGAAGACTGTCTGTTATACCTCTTGTATGACTCTGAATCCTTAGTTACGGTGGGGACCGGAACCTCTTAATGAAATCGTAATTATTCTTCAGAGGAGTTGATACCAATGCATCAGATATCACCTGAAGGAATTGCCTTCTTGAAAGAGAAAGAAGGGTTCAGGAGCGACGCCTACTACGATGTGGCGGGTGTTCTCACGATTGGTTACGGGCATTCGACCCGTGCGCCCAGTATTGAGCAATACCCCGTTTATGAGGGGCAGCATATTACCGAAGAGGAAGGGGAGGAGATCCTTCGCGCAGATTTGAAGCCTACCGAAGCTGCTGTGAATTCTACTGTTACTCGTGACATTACTCAGAAGCAATACGATGCGCTCGTGTCATTCACCTTCAACGTGGGCACGGGTGCCTTTAAGTCGAGTAAGGTTCTCAGCTACACGAACGCGGGAAATTATCAGGCTGCCGCAGATGAACTGCTGCAATACTCGTATGCTGGCGGAGAATTCATCCCGGGGCTGCGCAAGCGCAGGGAAGAGGAAAGGGCTATGTATCTTTCTTCGCTTCCCCAAGGATAAGATTCAGCGCGGTACGATGTCGGGGTTTTCTACCATAACGGGTTCTTCAGGAAAAGCTCTAAAGCTTCCGAATCGGTGAAGGCCCCTGACTGGCTACTCAGAGAATAGGTAGTGCGTGGTCTGGTCTAACGGATACGCTCTACAAGACTACGAGGTTCCAGAAACACTCACTATGAGTCCATAGATTCTAGCGGGGGAGAAACAGACTTCGGTTTGTTTCTCCCTCGTTTCGTGGTGCATAGCAGACGGACACACCGAAAATTTTGGGGCGTAACACATCCCAAACGGTGGGCAATCCTTGGATTTATGTGCCTTGCGCTCGTGGTGACGGGCCTAGATTCCCTGATTGTCGCGGCCACCACCCCCTCCGATGGGGAGGTAGGGCTGCAGGCCACCGGTGAGTAGCTGCAATGGGTTGTTGCAGCCTATTCACTTGCATTTGCCGCACCGCTACTTTTCCTCGGGGGACTAGCCGACAGCTTTATCTGTCGATTATGCTACAGAAGATCTTGCCTATGACCGTACGGTCGATCGCCGCAAAGTGCGCCGGATTCAGGCGTATAAAGGTTTAGTGAATTATATATGTAGTTATTACCCCAAAACGGGGATATATCTGTTATGGTTAATTAGGTGGGCTACCCACATCTGTTCGTCTGTTACATTTTAGTGAGGAGACTAAACGAATGACTACCAAGCAGACCATTTTGGATTATTTTGCATCTATTCATGCCGGAAACTGGCAGGATTACATTAGTGATGCTATGGCCTACGGCTTCAACAGTACGGAGCAAAAACTCAACAAAGACGAATACTTTCAAAGTGCGGGAAGCTTCTATGATGCTACCACAAAAGTTGAGCTTTCTCAGATTATTACCGAAGGAGACAAAGCAGCCGTCATAGCATGTTACACCGCGCAATCTCCTGCCGGTGCCACGCGAATTTTTGAGGTTCCTGAATTTTTTACCGTAAAAGATGGTAAAATTGTAGCGTCGACCATTTTCTTTGATGGTCCTGCATTTATGGCCTTCATGAAGGATGAATAATTAATTTATATTCAGGTGCTTCATATAGTAATAATATTTTTAATATAAATTAAATATTTTTGAAAAGTAGGTTATCTCCACCTAAGTCTTTTAGGTAGGAGGAGCCTACTTTTGTATTTTAATATTTATAATGTGGATTATACATACTCTGACATGCACTGTTCTCCACTGTTCAAAGAGCGTTATTTATAAGGCTAGTCAGTACCTCTAACCACACATGAAAAACAAACGGCTCCTCACCAGCCGACGTATGATGGATCCTATAAAACCAACTAACCCATCAACACGCCCTAGGAGAAACCGTTGCCTCCTTGCCGTACCACCGGAGTAACCGCCTACAATTGGTTACCCTCTTAGCCTCCCTGACGAGCATAGGGTTGGGTTGGCTGAGAACTAAACCTATAAGCTCACCCTCACCAAGACCGACAAGTACCTAAACCGCTACATCAACCATCACTCGGTGGTCATTGAGCGCGTCATCGCGCTTTTCACATACTGGCGGGTACTCCACCATATTCTGCAAACCCCTCACCTCGTATCATTGTGTGTTCTGTCTCGTGTGAGCACTGTTTTTCTGACTACAACAACACTCAATCGAGTAATCCTCATTTTGCCTCATCACACTAACAAGTTATACAAAATGTAAGTACTTCACTGTGTTCAGTGAGGATAGATATGATGTGAGGAGTATATGCACGGTTTATCTGTAAGATATTTGAACTTGGTGTATCCCTCGAATTTCATATATTAATCCATAAACTTAATGCACACTTAAGCTAATATAATAATATATTTTAAGATTATAAGAATAAACTTTAAAAATATTTTTAATATAAATTAAATATATTTAATAATAGAATTTAGATTTGTGTAATTACCATCAATGTGAGTTATAATTTAGAATATCTTCTTTGTATAGATGGTATTATTCTATATACTTTCCATATATAATATATTTTAGTGGTTGAATTGATTGACATATAGATTTGGGTATGTATAATCGAATTGTCAAATCATTCTGATGTATATATCAAACGCAAAGTTTTAGGGGCTGAAATGAATTTTTCTGCACCGCATCCAAGACGCTGGTCCATTCTCGGATTTATGTGCCTAGCGCTGGTTGTGACCGGGCTGGACTCGCTCATTGTCGCGGTTGCCATACCGTCTATGGAGACTGGTCTACAGGCAACGGGTGAACAATTGCAATGGGTTGTTGCAGCCTATTCACTTGCATTTGCCGCGCCGCTACTTTTCTTCGGCGGTCTCGCCGACAGAATCGGACATAAACTAAGCTTTCTAGCCGGTATGTTTATTTTGCTGCTTGGTTCAGTGTTAGCCGCATTTTCTGTAAACCCCCAAATGCTGATTTTTTCACGCGTAATCATGGGATTAGGTGCGGCATTTATTATGCCCGCAACACTAGCCCTGATCCGCGAGATCTTCCCCGACCATGAACGTGCCAAAGCCCTCGGTATCTGGGTCGGCATGTCCTCCCTGGGTATCCCGCTCGGACCCATCGTGGGCGGGTTGCTGCTGCGCAGTTTCTCGTGGGGGTCGGTCTTCCTCGTGAACGTGCCAATCGTGGCGGTTGCCATGATCGCCTGCATGATCCTTGCGCCAGAAACGCCCAAACGCCACTCCTCACGCCTGGATTTTGTGGGACTGATACTCTCCATCTTTGGTCCTGCCCTGCTGGTGTACGGCATTATTGCCGCCCCGGAGGCTGGCTGGAGCGCCCCATCCACCTTCCTGTCCCTCGCGGCGGGCGTGGTGCTGAGCTTCGCCTTTCTGTTCTGGGAGCGCCGCAGCGCATCGCCCATGCTCAGCCATGAAGTCTTCCGTAACCGCCGGTTCGGTGGTCCGCTGCTGACGATCTCTTCGGTATTTTTTGGGGTCTTCGGCGGGCTGTTCATCATGACCCAGCATCTGCAGTTCACGCTGGGGTACGACCCGTTCATCTCAGGGCTGCATATGCTTGCCATGTGTTCGGCCGTGCTGGTGGCACCGATTTCCCCCAAACTCGTAGAAAAGTTTGGACTCGGTAGGATTTCGACGATTGGTCCCCTCATGGTGTGTGTAGGTATGGTTATCTTGGCGACTGCGGTATCACCGACTAGTTTGCAGGTTACTCTCGCGCTCTTCGCCTTCGGGCTGGGGGTCGGCTTTGGTGCCCCAGCCTCTGTGAACTCGATTATCGAGTCGACCCCGAAAAACCAGACTGGTGCCGGTTCGGCGGTCGCCGATGTTGCCATGCAGCTTGGCGGTGCCCTGGGTATCGCACTCATGGGGAGTGTGGGGATCGCCGCCACAACTGCGCAGTCACCGCGAGGAGTAGCCGCAGCATGCTGGGTGGGGGCAGCAGTTGCACTGGCAGGTGCGATCGCCGTCTTCACGGTTCTGCCGAAAAATCCCGAACCAGCCGCCGCTGATTCGCAATCCTACTGACTAGTTGCTTTTACCCTCTTTGAAAACCCAACCACAGATAACGTCACATGCGGGAAAGCCTGCAGGTAATTTGGGTGGTATCTCAAACTTGGGACAGGGAGAACACTATGAACATCAGTGCTCTCTCATGGTGGGCATTGCGGTATACCGGATATGGAAACCTATTACACCGTAGAACCTATTCTCCTGTGGATAGAAGACTATTTTTCCGATATTTTGTGGTACGGAGTCCAGGCACCAGCAACGTAAGGGTATGACTCAACTTAGTAGAGTTTTGAGCGATCGATGAGGACCTTAATCTTCAGCCTTACGGTCTGTTGCGCGTTCTTTCTTTTCGCGATTACGGGCTTTGTATCCGCATTGTAGGAATATTCCCAAACTATTTACTCAGACCGCGGTTACGTGTGCTCAAAATCAATCACAAGATGTTCTTTTTGCTTGATCGCAAGGTGTCCGTCCTGGCACAGAGAATGAAGATATAAACACTACAAGTAAACCAATAAAGCGGGAGGACTCGTGACCCTCAGTCAACACCCGGACACAGACATGGCAGACCTGCTGGATGTCTTCGACCGGGAATTCACCATCGAGAATAGTGTCGAAGACCTTACCTATGACCGTACCGTCGATCGTCATAAGGTACACCGTGCAGCAGTTTCCGAAGTTTTCCTCACGGATATTCGCCAGCAGACCGCGCAGCATGTGCTTGTGGCGGCGCAGCTGCCCTCATCGCACAGCTTCTTTCATGACAGTATCTACAATAATGGTGAAGGAACCCCCGACGCGCTCCTGCTACTCGAAATTGCGCGGCAGGCGGCGATCGCCAGCATCCACGAAGTCGGTGTAGATGCCGGAAACACCCTGATCTCCAACGAAATTGGGCTCAAGATTTATCCGTACGAAATCGCCGCTTTAGACCCCGAAGACACCAACCTGCTGATTCGCAACTACTTCGACTGGACCTCTATTCGGCACGGCGTCCCGCGCTCCTGTCGGTGCTACCAGCAGCTCATCATAGGCAACCGGGTGATCGCCAAGCATTTCGGCAGCGGGCGCATCCTCACTAAAAACCAATTGCAGGCGCTGCGCAGCGAATACCGCGGTACCCCGCCGCCCACGACCGCGAACCTGCACGAGCTGACCTTCACAGACGTGCAGGATCCCATCGCCCCCGAGCGTGTGGGCAGGCGCAATCCCCTCAACGTGGTGATCTCGCAGCTGAACACCGCCGAAATCCCGACGGCGCAGGTGACTCCGGACGTGGCGAATAAGGCACTTTTCGACCATGCCTACGACCACATCACCATGCAAATTTTGACCGAGGCGGCACGTCAGCTCTACCTGGCAACCCGCCCGGATAGCGAGCGCGCCCCCGAAATTTCCTCAATACGTGGGAACTTCCTGGCGTTCGCAGAACTCGATTCACCCGTACAGATCCGTGCAACGGCACCCGGGGAATTCGTGGTTGAACAAGATAACCGACAGATCGCGGATTTCGCGCTCAAAAGCTAGATGACAAGGACCTTTATGTCGCCCGACTACAACACCACGAAATATGTGTGGACGGACTTCGGCGGAGTACTCACCCCGCCGGTCAGCCACACGATGCGCGTCTTCTGCCAGAAATACGGGCTCACCGAGTCCCAGCTGCGCACGGGATTTGAGGCGGTCGCCCGCAACCACAACCTCACCGACCCACTGGAACTCGTCGATACGCCCCTGATGAGCGAAAAAGAGTGGCTGAGCGAAATTTCCGAGCAGGTTGACGGGGCGTTCCAGCTCGACACCCTCGCCGACGACTGGTTCCGCGACCGTGAGCCCAACGCATCCTGGGTGGCATACCTGCATGAGATCAAGGCGCACGGCGTGAAGGTGGGGCTGATCTCAAATATGGTGCCCACCTGGGATAACCACTGGCGCGCCATGCTCAACGAACCCAATCTGTTCGACGATATTGTGCTCTCCTTCGAGATTGGATACCGCAAACCGCAGCGCGGTATCTACGAGTACGCCGCAGAACTTGCCGGGGTAGACCCGGCGCAGTGCATCCTCATTGACGACCTTGCGCGTAACTGCGAAGGCGCCCGTGCAGCCGGGTGGGATGCCATCGAATTCACTACAACCGAAGAGTGCGTGAAGCAGCTGCACCCCCTGCTTTCACCAGCAGAGGAAACAGTATAAAACTCGTGACCTGCAGGTCACCCAACGAAAGGAAAAACCCATGGGCAAGTGGGGAAATATTACCGAAGACATGATGGCGCAGATGCCCGAAGACCTGCGCAACGTGGCCCTTGGTGTGTCTGAAATTTTTACGAATCTCGAACTTGAAACTGCCCGTAAATATATTCACCCTGACTTTGTGGATCATGAAGCCAGCGAAGGTGTAGGTGGCGGTCCCGAAGGGTACCTGAACACCGCCAAATATATGAACCGCGCCTTCTCCAACGCCTCCTGGAAGCCCATCAAGATTATCGCGAGTGCAGACGGCAAACACTTCACCGTAGCGATTAAGTTCAGCGGTGTGCACACCGGCGATTTTATGGGGATTTCCCCCACTGGCAAGTCCTTTGAGATTCATCACCTACATATGTTTCGTGTTGAAGACGGCAAGGCTATCGAGCATTGGGGCGGACGCGATGAGCTGGGTCTATTGTATCAGATCGGTGTTTTCCAGTCTGAATTTCCGACTCCTGCAGACGCCGGGCAGGCTGCCTTCGCCTAAAACACGGGCGAAACGCGCTTTCACGCATCCACATGTAACGCCATTGAGCACCGCGCGGCGAACTACCACGGCATACGAACGCCGTAAATCCGCCGCAGCATAAGAACCACACCTAAGGAGTCAGATGACACACCAGAAGCGCCCAGGGTGCGCCCTCGTCACCGGAGCATCGGGAGATATAGGCGCACAAATCGCGCTTAGACTGGCGCAGGACGGATGGAATATAGCCGTCGGCTACGCCACCGGACGCGAGCGCGCCGAAGAGGTTGCCGGGTTCATTCGCGAGTACAGTGTGTCGGCGATGCCCATCAACATTGACGTCACCAGCACCACCTCAGTTGATGGCGCCTTTGATGAGATCGAAGACTCGTTAGGGCAGGTGACTGTGCTGGTCAATAACGCCGGTATTCGTGTCGACGGGTTGGTTGCAGGGCTCAGCGACGACGAATGGGATGCGGCGATTTCGACGAACTTAAGCTCGGTTTTTCGCACCTCTCGGCGGGCGTTGGGGCCGATGATTCGCGCGCGTTTTGGGCGGATTATCAATATTTCCTCAATTCTCGCCGGGAGGACAATCGCCGGAACCGGCAGTTATTCCGCCGCGAAAAGCGGAATTTTGGGTATTACCCGTGCGACCGCCATCGAGGTAGCGCGCCTCGGGGTAACCGTGAATGCGGTGTGCCCTGGGCTGGTAGCAACCTCTATGACTAGCGAGCTCGATCATTTTGAGCAGTCCGTGCAGCGTGCTGTGCCGATGCGCCGGCCCGCGCATTTGCGGGAGATCGCAGATTGCGTGGAGTTTTTGGCGAGCGCGCGCGCAGGCTATATTACTGGGCAGAGTATCGCGGTGGATGGTGGGCTGAGTGCTCAGGCGTTTTCGCTGGATTAGCCTACCGCGTATAAGGGCCTGTGGCGGCAAATGGTAATGCCAGAGTCGACCGCAAGAGTCAATAGAGTAAATCCTATAACACCTACCACAGAAAATAACCGATAAGGAGATAACCATGACCGAAACGACTGTAACCGATGTGAACCTAGAAGAATTTGTGACCGCCCAGATCGTCGATATGGGTGTTCCCGCAGACTCTGTAAAACTTGAGGCCACAACTGATTCTTTGGGAATCGATTCCCTAGACGTTGTTGAGCTCACCCAAGCGGTCAAGAAGCAGCTGATTATTCCCGTCAAGCCCAAGGATTTTGAAAACGCCACCACCCTGCAGGACGTCATTGATATTATTCGTGAAAAGGCACAGGAGAAGTGAGTACGAGAGTAGTCATCACGGGAATCGGTGCCGTCACCCCGCTGGGTGTTGGCGCCGAGACGCTGCATGAGCGTGCCGTGGCGGGTCTGAGCGGGCTGAACGACGAAAACGAGAACGGGCTGGGCGGCAAGGTCGGGCGATGCCTCGACTTTGACGTGAAGAGCCCACTTAGTCGTCGTGAGAAGCACCGTATGGACCGGTACACCCAGCTTGCCGTGGCGGCGGCCGATGAGGCTATCGCCCAGGCGGGCTGGGGCTGCGGGCTGCCGTACGATGCGCGACGCATCACCTGTTATATCGGTACCGTTATCGGCGGGCTGGACACCCTCGAAACGCAGCATTTAGTGATGCACACCGAGGGTGCCGAGGAAGTCTCGCCGCTGACCGTGCCCATGATGATGGCGAACGCCGCGCCCGCGCATATTTCGATGCGCCACGGGCTGCACGGCGAAACAACCGCAATCGTCACGGCGTGCTCCTCGGGGGCGCAGGCGATTGTTGCCGGTGTGCGCAGTATTCTGCTGGGCGAGGCGGATGCAGCCGTCGTAGGCGGCGCAGAGGCGGGAACCACCCGGTTCACCCGCGCTATCTTCAACGCCGCCGGGGCTATCTCGCCCGACGGGAACTCGACCCCCTTCGATGAGGAACGCAACGGCTTCAACCTGGGGGAGGGTGCCGGTATTCTCGTGCTCGAATCAGCCGAGAACGCCCGCGCCCGAGGCGCCGAGATACTGGGCGAAATCGCAGGGTACGGGCTCTCCTCGGATGCCCACCACATTACGGCGCCGAACCCGGACGGCATGTATGCGGCCTACGCCCTCAACCGTGCGCTTGAAACCGCGGGGGCAACCCCCGAACAGGTGTCGTATGTGAACGCCCACGGCACCGGAACCGAGCTGAACGATACGACCGAAGTGAACGTGCTGCGGCAGGCGCTCGGGGATGCTCTTGAGAACATCCCGGTTTCCTCCACGAAATCGGCGATTGGGCACCTCTTCGGGGCTGCGGGCGCCGTCGAGACCATCGCCACGCTTCAGGCGCTTCGGCACGGGCAGGCACCGCCCACCCTGGGGCTGAAAAACCTGGATAAGCGGCTGGGGCGGGTGCGCATCAGCGGCGAACCGCAGGATTTAGCACCCGGCACGTTCAGCGCGGCCGACGGCACGCCTAAAAGGCTGGGACTCTCAAACTCCCTGGGCTTCGGCGGGCACAACGTGACCCTGGCGATACGCGCATGAGTACCCGGCAGCCTCCCGAGGATGCGCCACTGGCGGCGGGACGTGCATCCGCAGACCCGCGATACGCGGCGTTTCTCGGACGCGCCTACCATCCTGCCCCCGGCACGGCACCCGATGCGGACCTCACGCAAGCGGAAAAACCCGCCGCCGAAGACCCGGCGAATGGCGGGGAATACCGCGTGTTCCTGCGGTACGATACGCGCATCGCCCCCGATGTGAGGGAGCCGGTTACGCTGAGTGTGACCGATGTGGAATACCTGCAAGACCTGCACCGCCAGGGGATCGAGGCGCTCGGGCGTGAGGCGCTCGGCGTGAAATCCGCCGACCATTTCGTGCTTCGCGGTGCCGGGCTGAGGTTCACCCCGCATGTTCTGGGCGGCGACGTTCGCGGCCCCGACACAACCGGCGCAGACGAGTCGATCGAGCTGAGCCTGCACGTTCCCGTGAGCACCATCCGCCGCAGGCGCGGGCAGCCGTGCTATGCGATCAGCGGGGCGATCACCCTCTGGGCGGGCGATACCTGCCTGGCTAAAAGCGACGGCGCGGCGCTCTTCCTCACCGCCGATACCTTCGAGGAACTGCGCGGTGAACTCGGGAACACCGCAGAAATCCAGGATGCGGCTTCCGCCGGTGGAGCATCCGCCGAACCTCCGAAGGTCGTGCGCGTGTGGGGAACGCCGTACGGGCACGTGCAGGCTGCCCCCGCGAGTCTGTGCGGGGTGAGCGACGCATCCCAGGTTTTGATCGGAGACGTGCGCCATAACGATACGGCTCACGGTACCGAAACCGCCCAGGAACAGGCGGAAGAGCCGCGGGAGAAAACCTCGGAACGGCCTCTTCAGAACCCACCGGGAACCCCCGCACTAGCCCAATGCCGCATCGTGCCCACAGCCCCGCCACGGCATTTTGACCGCCCGCTGGACCACTATCCGGGGCTCATGATGGCAAGCGCAGCCCGGCAGTTCGCGGTGGCGGCGCTCGCGCATCGTACCGGGGAAGACCCCGCGAACCTGCGCGTGGCGGAAGAAACCCACGAATTTTTCGAGTTCGTAGAGCTCACCGAGATTCCAACCCTCAACCTGCTGCGGTGCGAGAAACACCGCGACACCTATCAGACAGAGATCACCGTGAATCAGGGCGGTGCCGTTAAGGCACGCAGCCGATTCACCTTTATCTAGAAATTCAAGAAAGGCACCATGAGTGTGACAATTTCGGGCGTTGGCGCCGCCGTGCCCAATGACCCCATTCCAAACAGCGAATTCGCCGCGCTCGGCGTGGACGACGAATGGATTGCCAGTCGCACCGGAGTGCGCCAGCGCCACCACCTGCGCCAGGAGCAGACTCTCGCCGAGCTGGCGCTTGAAGCGAGCGAGAAGGCACTTGCGGATGCCGGTATAAGCGCCGAAGAAATCGACTTTGTGCTTGCCGCAACCACAACCGCTGACCAGGTTTCGCCGGGGCTCGCGCCCGTCGTCGCCGCAGGTTTAGGCGCCCCGCAGGTGGGCGCGGTTGATCTGAACGCCGCATGTTCCGGGTTCCTGTACGCCCTCGACTACGCCGCCTCAAAAATCGAGCAGGGCAGTATCGACCGGGCGCTCGTCATTGGTGCCGATGCGATGTCACGCCTGACTAACCCCGAGGATGCGGGCACGGCGGTACTCTTCGCCGACGGTGCCGGTGCCGCTATCGTACAGGCGGCCCCCGAGGTGAGCGAGGACGAATACCCCTATATGTGTTCGTTCGGTTCCGACGGTAGCCAGGCGCAGGCGCTCTATATCTCTGGCTCCACGCGGCAGGTGGTCATGGACGGTGCCGAGGTCTATATGGCGGCGGTGGATGCGATGTCCGAGGAAATCACCTATGTACTCGACTCGTGCGGTATTGACCCGGAAAGGATCGATCAACTGGTCTGCCACCAGGCCAACGGCAGGATTATGGCGGCGGTCGCGCGGCGGCTGCGCTGGGATTCCTCCAAAGTGCTCTCATATATCGACCGGTACGGGAACACCTCTGCCGCCTCCATCCCGATTGCCCTAGCCATTGGGCAGCAGGAAGGGCACGTGAAGCCTGGAAACCTACTGGCGCTGACCGCCTTCGGGGCGGGATTCACCTGGGGCGCGGGCGTGATCAGGTTCAAAATAAATCTGTAGGCATCTCATCCCCCCTCTTTCTACCCGGAGGATTGGTAGGGGATTAGACCCCACAAATACTCTAACTATTGCCGAAAATAGGAAGAAATATGTCTATCTATGTAGAAAGCTCCCCGATCGACCACACCGAGCAGCATATCGACAACAGCATGCTTGTCGCCGCCCACGCCGCCATGCTCGCGGGCAGATTTTTCAACCGACAAGCAAGTAACCTTGCTAAGCAAGGAACTTTAGCTGTTTATCCATCTTCTCAAGGGCAGGAAGCGTGCCAGGTTGCCGCTGCGCTTGCTCTGCACCCCAATGATTGGCTCTTTCCCACTTATAGGGACTCGGTAGCCATTTTAAGCCGAGGAGTAGACCCTGCTAAACTTCTTACCCTTTTTCACGGTTCTGGACACTGTGGGTACATTCCTCGACTAACTTATACCGCTCCGCACACAACCCCGCTCGCCACGCATACCGCCCATGCGGTGGGGCTGGCGATGGCGGCGAAGTTTGCCGGTGATTCCACGGTCGCCCTCGCGATGTGCGGCGACGGTTCCACGAGCGAAGGCGACTTTCATGAGGCCCTTAACCTTGCCGCCGTCTTCGAGGCACCCGTCGTCTTCCTCGTGCAGAATAACGGGTACGCCATCTCAACCCCCGTATCCCGGCAGACGCGCGCGGCAAGTATCGCCGCGAAGGGTGAAGGGTACGGCATGCCCGCCTACCGGGTTGACGGCAATGATTTTGAACAGGTGTACATCCGGCTGCACGAGGCCGTCGAGCGCGCCCGCGCCGGTGGCGGTCCCACCCTGATCGAGGCGATGACTTACCGTATGGGACCGCATACGACCTCCGATAACCCTGATCGGTACCGTAGCCGCGAAGAAGTTGAACAATGGCGCGGGCGCGATCCTCTGATGCGCATCCAGCAGCAGATGCACGAACGCTTGCCGGATGCGCCCGCCCGGATCGAGCGTGCAACTACCGCCGCCGAAGAGATCGCTGCGCAAGCCCGCACTCGCGTGACGGAGCTGCCCGCCCCGAACCCGCAAGATCTTTTCGCCCACGTCTACGCCCAGCCCCCAGCAACGCTGCGTGCAGTCGCCGATCTGTACGCCGCGCAGCACGAAACCGCACAGATGGGAGAAAACGCATGACTCAGACAGTCACCGCCGAAACAATAGAAGCGCCGAAACCCGCGCAAACACAGCGAGTATCCATGGTGGGCGCCCTCAACCTGGCCTTGGGGCACGAAATGCAGCATAACGACCGCGTGGTGATGTTCGGCGTGGACGTAGGCACCCTCGGCGGGGTTTTCCGCGTGACCGACGGGCTAACCGAACGGTTTGGCGAGGAACGCTGCTTCGACACCCCCATTTCTGAGGCAGGGATTATGGGGGCTGCGATCGGCATGGCGATGTACGGGTTCCGCCCCGTCATCGAGATGCAGTTTGACGCTTTCGGCTACCCCGCCTTTGAACAGATGGTGAGCAACCTGGCGAAAATGCGCAATCGCACGCGCGGGGATCTCTCCATGCCCGTGGTGGTGCGCATGCCCTACGGCGGCGGGGTGGGTGCCGTGGAGCATCACAGCGACAGTTCGGAGGGGTACGCCGCGCATACTCCCGGGCTGCACGTGTACACCCCTTCCAACCCTTCGGATGCCTACCATATGCTGCGCCAGGCGATTCGCAGCGACGACCCGGTGATTTTCTATGAACCTAAGCGTCTGTATTGGGAAGAGGGCGACCTTGATACCTCGGCGGATCCTCTGCCGATTGGGCAGGCACGGATTTGCCGCCCCGGCGAGGACGTAACCCTCATCAGCTACGGGCCGACGGTACCGATGGCGCTTGCCGCCGCCGAAACCGCCGCCGAATACGGGTACAGCATTGAGGTGATCGACCTGCGCACCCTCACCCCGTTCGATGAACACACCGTATGCGAAAGCGTGATGCGCACCGGCCGCGCCGTCATGGTGCACGAGGCCCCGCAGACCGGCGGATTCGGCGCCGAGGTGGTGGCGCGCATTACCTCACGCTGTTTCGATTATCTGGAACGCCCCGTAGAGCGCGTGACCGGTTTGGACGTGCCCTATCCGCCGCCCGGGCTGGAACACCTGTATTTGCCGAACGAAGAGAAGATTCTGGGCGCTATCGCAGCCCTCTACGCTGAGAACGACTAGGAGAAACACGCATGACTGATACACCGCACGCTTCATCCGCCCCGAGCCCCGAACCCTTACCGCCCGAGGGTTCCGATGCTTCCGGCTACCCCTTCACCTTTTACCTGCCGGATCTGGGGGAGGGGCTTCGCTCGGGTGAGATTATCGAGTGGCTCATCAGCGAAGGGCAGCAGGTTGAGCTGGATCAGGTGCTCGTGGTGGTCGAAACCGCTAAATCCACGGTCGAAATCCCCTCGCCGGTTGCAGGCACCGTGGTGCGTCTGCTCGAACCGGTCGGTCAGGTTGTTGACGTGGATGCGCCCCTCATCGAGTTCCGTACCGAGACTCTAATGGAACTGGCATCATCCGATGAGGCACAAACTTCAAATCAACATGTTGTCCACTTAGTTGGGAGGACACCTATTAACAAGCATAACGCTACATCGAACATGAAACTCCCTTCTAAACCTGGCAGCAAGACCAACTCTGCACCTAAAGCAGCACCCGCCGTGCGCAGGCTCGCTCGCTCCCTCGGGGTCGATCTGAAAACCGTCACCGGAACCGGCGCAGGTGGCGCCATTACCCCCGAAGACGTACAAACCGCCGCCGGAGGCGCATCATGACTGCGGAACGCACCGCCGACCTGAGCGCGCGCATCGGCGAACCCCTGGGCGAAACCCCCTGGATGCGCATCAGCCAGCAAAACATCAACCGCTTCGGCGAGCTCACCGGCGACACCCAGTGGATTCACACAGACCCGTGCCGCGCGGCGCACACCCCCTTCGGCGGCACCATCGTGCACGGGGCGTACCTGCTGAGCCTCGCCATCACCTTCGCCGGGCAGCTGCTCCCCGCAGAGGGCACCTCCATGCTCGTGAACGCCGGGGTGAATGCCGCCAGGTTCCGCAGCGCCGTGCCGGTGGACTCGCAGGTATGCGGCAGCGCATCAATCGTGAGCGCCGAAGACTTTGGGGATGCCACCCTCGCCGAAATTCGTGTTGCCGTGCATGTTAAAGGCCAGAGCAAACCCGCCACAACAGCCACAGTTCGGATGGTACTTCATGACTAACACCACCGCAGATAACCCCGCCGTACTCCTCGAACGCCGCGGCAGCATCGCGTATGTGACCCTGAATCAACCCGAAAACCGCAACACCCTCAGCCGCCACCTGGCGACCGAGCTGCGCGAGGTGCTCAACCGGCTGCACGAGGACGATACGCTCAAAGCTGCCGTGCTCACCGGAGCCGGGCAGGACTTTAGCTTAGGCGGCAGCTACGATGGCTTCGCCGAAGGCATGTCGCGCGAAAAAGAAGAATCCTTAGCGTACAGCCGCGAGCTTGCGCGCTTGCTCGAAGACATTATTCTTGGGATCGTTGCCGCGCCCATCCCCTTTATCGCCGCCATTAACGGGCAGGCGGCGGGGGCGGGCATGTCCTTAGCGCTCGCATGCGATCTGCGTGTTGCCGAACCGCGCACCAAACTCAATATTGCCTACGGCATGATCGGGGCCTCCACGGACGGCGGGATGAGCTGGTTCTTACCGCGCTACGCCGGGTTCAGCGCCGCCACCGAACTGTTATACACCCAGCCTGTTCTGCGTGCCGCGCGTGCGCAGGAGCTTTCGCTGGTGCATCGGGTGTCTGAGCCGGGTGAGCTGAACGCATGCGCCGAACAGCTCGCGGAGCAGATTGCCGGTTCGGCCTCTCATACGGTGCGCGCCGCCAAGTCTATGCTGGCCGCGCGCTATGTTGTGGAGCTTGAGGAACATATGCACGCCGAGCACGAATTCTTCGCCCGCGGTGTGCTTACCGAGGATTTCCGCAATGCGGTGCACGCTATGCAGCGGGGCGAAATTCCGTCCTTTGACTAGGTACAATACCTCAGCGGATGCGGCGGTGATGCTATGGTGAACCGCGTGAATGCAGCGTTTGACGATATGAAGGGCACCGACAACACGGGCGGCACCGAAAATTCGCGGGGGCTTGAGCATATGAGCACCGTCGAGAACACGGGCGAATCGCTGATGCGAAGCCTACTCCCGCCGGACATATGCGTGGCAGAGACCACCGGCGATTTCGGGCACCTTCGCGATGCTGAACGGGAGTATTTCGCCAGCGCCGTGCCCAAGCGCGTGCGCGAGGCGACTACGGCACGTTCCTGCGCCCGGCTGGCTCTCAAGCAGCTGTACCTGCGGGAACCTGAGCTCCCCGAACCGCCGACTGATCCCGTGTTCGTGCCGCGCGCCGATGGTTCGCCCGCCTGGCCCGCGGGGGTTGTGGGGAGCATGACCCACTGCGCCGGGTATCGTGCGGCGGCGGTTGCCTCGGCAAAGTGCTATGCAGGCGTCGGGATTGATGCTGAACCCGCGGTACCGCTCTCTGCCGCCGTGCACGAGCTTATTGTGCGCGACGAAGAAAAGCGGTTTGCCTTCGGGATTTACTCGAAGGTGCTGTTTTCTGCAAAAGAGGCGGCGCTCAAAATCTGGTACCCCCTGGGTTTTCGCGGGTTTGACGTGAGCGATATTTCCATAGCATGCGACGTCGAATCTGCAGCGGAACACAGGGGAGAGGATGCGCGCGGCACCTTCACGGCGCGCATCCCGACTATGCCGGATGCTCCGGTTCTGCCCGGCGGCTGGGCTATCGGGGGCGGGTTTGTGGCGACTGCCGCATCTCTGTCAGCATCAAACCTACCCGCGAGCAGGTAAGATATGGCCGACAAGGTAGGATTTTCCTACCTGCTCGTACCAAAAACCACCTGCTCGCGGAGCCGGAAGGGCACGGAACCCGAGCCTGAGAACCCGCCCGAGTCCTGACTCACACCCCGCATGTTCCGAAATGTTAAGAAATATGACGAGCTTGACGGAGTGTGTCACGGTGGGGTCAAATAACTACCACCCACAGCCGGGGGCATGCTCTAATGGGTAAACACCCCCGGAAACCCGGGAACCACCCGCACAGGAGTTAGACCGTGCACGTGGTGGCGCATCGTAAACCCAAACAACAGAAAGTTTCATAGCCGTGAAGAAATTTGTTGCTGCACTGGCAGTTGTACCTCTCGTCTTCAGCCTCGCCGCCTGCGGTTCCTCCTCGAACGGTAACGGTAACAACAAGAAGGTCACCATCGGCGTGGTCGGCACCGAGAAAGCTAACGACGTGCTCAAGGAAGAAGCCGCCAAGCAGGGTATCGACATCGAATACCAGGAATTTACCGACTACAACCAGCCCAACCCCTCCGTGGAATCGGGCGATACCGACCTGAACCGCTTCCAGCACATCGCATACCTGGCGAACTACAACGTGAACTCGGGTAAAGACCTGCAGATCGTCGGTTCAACCAATATTTACCCCATGGCTCTCTTCTCACAGAAGCACAAGAAGGTAGACGAAATTCCCCAGGACGGTACCGTTGCCATCCCGAACGACCCCGTGAACGAGGCGCGCGCCATTCTGCTGCTGAAGGCTCAGAACCTGGTAACCCTCAAGTCTGACGTGCACAGCCCCACCCACGACGATATTGACACCGAGAAGTCCAAGGTCAAGGTTACCCCCGTGGACGCATCGCAGACCGTGGTCTCCTTGGACTCCGTGGACGCCTCCGTCATCAATAACACCTTCTTGGCGGATGCGGGACTGAATCCCTCGGACGCCCTCGCGCAGGATGACCCCAACAACCCCGACGCCCGCCGCTACGTGAACCTGTTCGTGGCACAGAAGGATAAGGTAGACGACGAAACCTACAAGAAGGTCGTCGAAATCTTCCACACCCAGCCCGTGCAGGATGCCGTGAAGGAAGACTCCAAGAACACTGCGGTTGAGGTGAACCTCTCCCAGGATGAACTGAAGCAGGCGCTGCAGAAAGAAGAATCGGCGCTTCGCAAGTAAAACAGACACGTGCATGAGTGCACACGGTAAATGCGGTAACCCGGAATTTCCCTGAAAACCAGGCGAAAACCGGCTTACCGCCTTTGCCGTCCCTGGGGTGAATACATGCGGATGCGCGCCGCCGAGCACAAGCGCATCCGGCGTATTTTGCCCCAGCCCTAAAACACACGAGAGCAAAGAGAGCGTACAGTGAGCGAACAGGCAGCCCCGTGGGCGAAGAACCCAGAGCCCGGCGCCACCACACCGAAGGGTACTAACACCCTCATCAGCCCCGGCGCAGCGGACACCGGCGCCGAGCCCATGGTCACGATCGATAACGTCTCCAAAATTTTCGGCAAGGGCAAGAAAGAAGTTGCCGCCGTCAAAAACGTTTCCCTCACCGTCAAGAAGGGCGAGATCTTCGCGATTATCGGCTACTCGGGCGCAGGTAAATCTACCCTGGTGCGCCTGATCAACGGGCTGGAGAGCACCACCAGCGGCACCCTGACCGTGGATGGCTTCGAGATTTCCGGTAAACGTGACCTTGAGCTGCAAAAAGTCCGTACCAATATCGGCATGATCTTCCAGCAGTTCAACCTCATGAACTCGCGCACCGTAGCCCAAAACGTGGAGTTCCCGCTCAAGGTCGCCGGGTGGAGCAAAGGAGAACGCACCAAACGCGTGCAGGAGATGCTCGAATTCGTGGGCTTGGCAGACCGCGCGAAATACTATCCGAGCCAGCTTTCCGGCGGGCAGAAACAGCGTGTGGGTATTGCCCGTGCGCTCGCTACGAAGCCTTCCCTGCTGTTGGCGGATGAGGCAACCAGTGCCCTTGACCCGGAAACCACGCATGAGGTGCTTGAGCTGCTCAAAGAGGTCAATCGTGAGCTTGGGATTACGGTCATCGTGATTACCCACGAAATGGATGTTGTTTCCTCGATCGCCGATCGTGTGGCGGTCATGGAAGAAGGCCGCGTGGTCGAAACCGGAAGCGTGTACGAGGTTTTCTCGAATCCGCAGACCGAGGTTGCGCAACGATTCGTGGCGACCACCGTCAAGCAGAGCCCCACCGGCGATGCGGCTGCCGCGCTGCGCAAGAACCACAAGGGCTACCTGGTGAACGTCGAGATCGTGGAAGGCAACCAGGAACTCGGCAAAATCCTGGCGTACCTGGGCTCGCGGAACGTGCGCTTCAATATTGTGCACGGCGGCATTGAGACCTTGCAGGGGAAAGCCTACGGAACCCTCACCCTCGAACTTCTTGGCGATGTGACGAGTATTGATGCCGCGGTTGCCGAGCTGAAGACCGTAACCCGCGTACAGGAGGTGCGCTAATGTCTGCACTTGTGACTACTCTGCCGTTAGCGGCATCAACCCGGTCGGTGAATTGGGATACCTTCATTCCCGATAAGCTGGTTCCCGCCATCTTCGATACCCTGTACATGGTCTCTGTAACGATGGTGATTGCCGGTCTTCTCGGTCTGATCATGGGTGCCTTGCTGTACACCACGCGCACCGGAAATATCTTCCAGAACCGGTTTGCTTACACGGTGCTGAACGTTCTGGTGAATATCGTGCGGCCTATCCCGTTCATTATTCTGATCGCGGCTTTAGGACCGCTCACCAGCGCGGTAGTACAGACCCGTCTAGGCATAAACGCGGCGATCTTCGCAATGACCTTCGGCGCATCCTTCGCTATTGCGCGCATTGTGGAGCAGAACATGGTCTCGATCGACCCTGGCGTGATTGAGGCTGCCCGCGCGATGGGCGCCTCCAAGCTGCGGATTCTCTTCACCGTAATGATCCCCGAATCACTCGGACCGCTGATCCTGGGCTACACCTTCATCGTGATCGGCGTGGTCGATATGTCGGCCATGGCCGGGTATGTGGGCGGCGGCGGCCTGGGTAAGGTCGCTATCGTTGACGGCTACCAGAGGTTTCAGGACCAGATCACCTGGGCCGTGGTTGCGGTCATTATCGTGCTGGTGCAGCTCGTGCAGCTCATCGGCAATATGCTGGCGAAGAAGGCTCTGCGCCGCTAAGTCTCGCTGGATTAGGCACACTCAAGGGGTTTCCCGTGAAGCAATCGTGTTTCGTGGGAAACCCCTTGAGTTATGTTTGGGCTTGTGAATGTATAGTGCAGCCCGAGCCTGGTTCCTATTTGTGTTTCTCGCGTGTGCCGGGTGAGCGGGTTTTTCTCGAAAATGCCACAGAGGTAACGGGGAACTGTCGGCCCGTGGAATGTTGTTGGCGCAGCCCGCATCATCCCATGCGAGTTGCGAGTTTTGCGTCGTGAGCGTCAGCGAACGCGCAATGTTTGAGCTGGAGCATGGCGATGGTGTGGGCACTCACTTTGCCCATATCGCGGTAAAAGGACACCCACTGGTTGAGGCAGCGCTGCGGGAGCCCGGCTTGCCTCGTGCGGCTGCTTGGTATCCGCTACGACGAGGAGTCGTCTTTATTGCGCGGGTTGAGCATCCCCGGACGGTACCGCGGAATCTGCGGTGCATCGCCGGATGTGCCCTTCTGCTGGGCGTAGTCGGTGGGGCGCAGCACCCGTTCGTCGTCGTCCTGCTGTGTGTATTCGCCGAGCGCCATCATGCCGTAGATGAGCGCCGCGAAAATCAGCAGGGTCGTGCCGATCTCGCCCCACATGACGATGTGATTGCGCCTAAGCGTATCGTCCACATGCGCGTAAATAATCGGCACCACCGAGAAACACCCCAGAATGGATGCGGTTCCCGCCGCCGCAAGCACATGCGGCAGTATCCACCAGCGGCTTCGTTCGCCGCGTTTGAGCGCGCTCTCCCCGGGCAGGCGCAGCCAGGCGAAGAGGCGACGGCGCACCGCTACCCAGCCGAAGATGCCTGCTCCGAAGGCGAGAGCACCGGGGAGTGAAAGGTACAGGGCACCTGAGAGCATGCCCGAGAGCGTGAGGGTTACCCCGACCGCCACGGCAATCAGGCTGAGGGCGTTCACCAGGCGGCGGCGCGCCCGCACCTTCAGGTGGTCGATGAGTTCGGGGGGAACCGCATCCGGGTCAGGTTTTTCTTCCCAGAACGGGCGGTAGTATTCGAGTTCTTCGGCGCTCATATTCTCAAAGCGCAGACCGTAGCGCCCCTGCCCACTCTGATACTGCCCGCGCGAGGTTTGTTCATGCTGATTCGGGTGAGCCTGTTCAGCCCGATTTCGCGCTGAGTTCTTCTCAGGTTGGTCGCCAAAATTCTGCTCGTTGCGGGCATCTTTACCCGAGTTCTGAGGTGTCATTTTAGCTCTCCATCATCAGGGTTGTGGATGCTTTCACCGCCGAATCCTCCAGCCGTGCCACCCAGTCGCGCGCCGTGCGCCAAAGCTGCGGGTCGGTAAACGTGTCGAAGTGCCCAAACCCGCGCGGTGCCCCCGCAAAGTCACCGTGGGGCACGTAAACAAGAACCTTAGTTCCGGCGTCTCGTGCCGCCTGCGCGCCCGCCGGTGAGTCTTCGATCGTGAGCGCATCCGGCCCGGCGAACCCTAGGCGACGTGCCGCCTCCCGGTAGATGTCGGGTGCGGGTTTGCCGTGGGGAACGTCGTCGCAGCTGACCCAGGTGCGCACGAGCGGGGCGTACCCGTAGGTGTGCATTTTGGTGTCGAGAATGCCTGCCGTGGAGTTGGATGCGACGGCCACGGGCATATGCTCGCCCAGGTAGCTGAGGAATTCTTGGGCACCGGGTACGAGGTCCACACCGGCGTTGATAATATCTGCTTCGATGCGCGCAAGTTCAGTGAGCGTATTGTGCTGATGCTGGGCGTATTCCTGGGTGTTGTTAGGGTCGCCGGTGTATGAGAGACGGGCGAGCGTTTCTGCAACCTGATGCGCAGAAAGCCCGGTTAACTGCTCTTCGAGGTCGTCGCTGAAGGGGATGTTCCAGCGGTTGAAGAGTTCGCGCTGCACGCGGTTCCAGGCGGTCTCGGAATCGAGAAGAACCCCGTCGCAGTCGAAGATTGCGCAGCGGGGGAACCAGGATGCGGGCACGGTGTGTTCAAACATGTCTCCATCTTCTCACACCCGCCCTCCTATTACTCCTATTCCGCGAGCAGGTGGTTTTTGGTCCGAGCAGGTAGGAAAATCCTACCTTTTCGGCAAAATCCTACCTGCTCGCGGTATTCTGAAATATAGTAACATTACTACAATTGGACTTTGGGGGAGAGAAAACTATGACGACTACAGTATCAGCACGCGAATTTAATCAGAATGCCAGTGCCGCTCTGCGCCTTGCCGCGGAAGAACCCGTCTTTATTACCAAACGCGGCACACCGACCAACGTTATTTTGAGTATTGAAGACTATCAACGACTGGCCCAACCGCAACCTCGGCGTTCCTTGGCGGATGCGCTTTCCACCATGTCGGCAGAGGCGGGCGAGATTGATTTTGATATTGATCGCGAACCGAGCATCCCAAATCCTCACCGCGAGGTGGACTTCGCAGAAGACGGCGACTTTTTCGGCAGCGAGGAGAACTAATCCGTGTACCTTGCCGATACAAACGTGATCTCCGAACTGCGTAAATACCGCTCGGGCAGAATTCATCCTTCGGTGCGCCATTGGGTGGAACACGTAGACGTGAACGACGTGTATATCAGTGTGATTAGCATGATGGAGATTCGCACAGGAATCCTGCGGCGTGCCCGTAAAGATGCGGCTCAGGCTCAGATTCTGCAGCAGTGGTTTTCTCATGAGCTTGCGCCGGAGTTTGCGGGGCGCATCCTGCCGGTTTCTTTAGAGGTTGCTCTCACCTGCGCTGAACTCCACGTGCCGCATAAGAAATCAGAATACGATGCGCTGATCGGCGCCACTGCCCGAGAACACCATCTGATGTTGGTGACTCGTAACGTTGCAGATTTTCAGGGCATGGACCTCGATATTCTCAACCCGTTCGAATTCCACGTATAGTGCATGCTGCGAGAATAGGAGGAAGCGGAAATTCACGGGAAATAGCCAGCTTCAGGATGCCCTCCCCTCGGTGCAGCGGGGGGGATACTAGAAAACATGGCAAACGAATACCCCCACGAACAGACCGACAAAACCACCGACGAAAAACCAACCCACCGGGAGGCCGCATCGGCCCCACCGAACGAGCCGCCCCTAACCGGCGACCAAAC
>ERZ773212.156-NODE-156-length-36256-cov-3.326842_pt1 | contig 36256 bp, 58 predicted proteins | sample MGYA00581005_ERZ773212 | MGnify/ENA primary metagenome ERZ773212 (study PRJEB29015, sample SAMEA2738154) | human oral metagenome | biome: human oral; feature: human-associated habitat; material: saliva | place: China | collected 2196 ... | reverse complement strand
TGTGTTTTTTAGTCATTGTCTTGTCCTCCTGTTCTTTACATTATTAATTATACCTAATATTAGGTATAATGTAAATAGTTTTTTTAAAAAAAGTTTTAAAAATTGCATAAAAAAATAGCCCCCACAAAAAGTGAGAGCTTGAAAGTGTTTTTATCCTTTTATTTGTAGGTTGAAAGGACATTTACATTTTAACACAAATATATTTTAAAATCAATCTAGAAAACACTAGCTTCTACTATATATTCATCTTCTAACCACTGATTACTGTTGTTATGATTAATTCTACTCCAACCGTTCTTTTTCTCATATACATATACTTCAGTACCTTTCGCCATAAATTCCTTATCAGCACTATTTGCGTTAGGTTCGGTCTCAAGGTAGTAGTCTTCACTTAAATATCCTCGATAATAGGGTTGCTCCCTATTCTCAAGCGTTGTGTTGCTATCAAGAACATCTAATTCAACCTTAGTAGGTGCGTTAGAAATAATACCACTTTCAACATCTTTTTTAAACTGTTCTTTAGAAATTCCCCATTTTGCCAAATAAGGGTAAGGATCTATGTGGTCTGAAACGTTGTCAGGTTGGTTATTTGTGCAGTAATAATGCGTTTTAATTCCCTCTAAACTATCAGTATCAACTGTAACAGGGATACCACCTTGATTAGCTAAATCTCTTAGTAGTTGGATGTAGATTTCATAATCCGCCCTAAACTCTTCATAAGTTCGGTGGCTTTCTATAAGTTCGACTGCTGCGAAAGTCTCATTGTTCCATCCTCCACCAACATCCCATGCACCTTGTCCTACGTAAGCTGTTTGGTAGACTTTACCATTCCCAACAACGTGAGTGTAGAACCCATCGCTTAGGTCTTTATTTAACATGTAAGTAGCTTCTCCACTAGCTTTACTATTAGGATTTCCAGTTGAGTGAGCGTGCACTTGTCGATATGGTGCGACACCTACTTGAGGTGTTTGTCGTAAGTAAGTAGTATCTTCAGTATAAGTCATTTGTTGTTCCTCCTGTGTATAATCAATTTGCGGTCTTATCCAACCGATAACTCCAGTAAAATCACGCTCGTTATAACGTGCAGGACCTCCGTTGGTTAAAGCATCAGCATTACCGTCTATGTTCTGTTCAATAGTCTTAATTGTATATCCGTCACTGTCTTCAATCACTACTCCTGTGTGTCCAAACTGGTGTGACGGTACTTCCATTACAAATATATCTCCAGCCTTTGGATTTACTCCTGGTGCGTTGTAAATAACCTGTAAGCCTTGTTCTTTTGCGTTATTAAGTAAATCAATAGCATTTCCGAACAGTCTTATCTTCCAGAAAGTCCATAAGTAGTAGTTTATCCAATCCACACACTGGCTACCGTAGTATCCGTCAAAATCATGAAGTTTATTTACTTCAGATTTTAAAAAATCTAGTATTTTTTTAAGTAATACCATTATTTATCCTCCGTTTAATTAATATAAAAAAGACTAGATATAAACCTAGTCTTCTACGTTTTTCTCAACTTTTCTGCGTTTTTCTCAACTCTTCATTGACACCTATAAAAAGAACCCCTGCGTCAGTCGTAACTGCCTTAAAAGGAACAGGGGGATTGATATTTAAATTATACCATTATTTCTCTGAATTATCAACGTTATCATTATTTCTAGACTGCTTAACAACTTGATGTGTTCCTACACTTGCAAGTCCTAAAAGTACTGCGTTAGTATCTTTAAATACAGCCCAACCTATAAGTCCCCCAAGTACTCCTAATACTTGAGGGATAAGTTCTGTCGGGAATGCTTTCCACTCTTTTAAAAACTTACCTAATAGGTTAAGTCCGAATACGATTAATGTTAATAATATAGGTTGTAATTGTTCCATTTGTTTTATCCTCCTTAAATTATGGTAATTGTGTTGGCCATGGGTCAGCTGTTAAATAAGAGATTGCACTTACTCGAATATCCCCGATGTCTCGGTCAGTTGGAATATCTTCGTTAAATGTGAATTGAATGAAATTTAAGTCAGATTTACCACCTAAATACCAAATTCCATAAGGTCTACCCTTATCATCATAAGTTGGTCCTACAAGTGAATTTTCGCTTCTAAAGCCTTCGGGAATTCCGTTAGGAGCAATAACTTTAGCCCCTTTGTCTCCGCTACTATTGTGTCTTAAAAATCCTGGGCCGTTACGTCTACCTACTCCAAACCAACCCCATTGAAGACCTCCGAACTGGTAAGTAACAAGATTGTTTACTCGTCTGATTTTAATGAACGAATTGCCTGCTCTAGAGACGCTATTTAACGTTCTCCAACCAGTATCTCCTATTAAAACTTCCCAGCCTGTATTCCCACCGTTAGTAGTTTTTATCCATTTCAAAGCTCCGTTAGTTTTATTTTTATCAACATAAGTTGTACCAATTTCAGCTTCTACTACACCGTTAGGCATTCCAGTTCCGTGAATTTCAAATTGATTAGTAGTAGGTTTATTCTCTAATGCACTTACACGACTTACTAAAGCACTGTCATTATATGGTTGAGGTAATTCTGACTTCTTAGCGTAAGGTTCAAGTTCATCTGTAGTTACTATATTAGAATAATCAATCTCCGTTGCTTCGTGTAACTCTTGTTTAGTAACATAGTTCGATAAGTCTGAAATATATCCTTTTTCAGCCAATTCAGTTTTTGTAACAACATTATCTTTGAATGAGTTAAATTCAGTAGTATCAAGTTTCTTACTTAATTCTGACTTACTAACAACAATATTTCTCAACGCTTCTAAATCACTAGTAGTAGCAAGGTGTGTTAATGTTTGATGTTCTGTTAAGAAATGTTTATTCTCTAGTTCTTGCTTAGTTACTAAACTAGATAGATCTTGATGTTGCGTTAAATAATTTTTAGTATTTAACACATCTTCTGTTAGGTAGTTTTTACTGTTAAGTACTTCTTCGGTTAAGTATCCCTTACTATTCAATTCATCATTAGAAACTAGATGTGAAATATTTTGATGTTGAGTTAAATATCCTTTACTATTAAGCACTTCATCAGTTATATAACCTTTGCTGTTAAGTTCTTCTTTTGTAACTAAATTATCAAGTGGTTGATGTGTTGTTAGATATCCTTTGTTATTCAATTCATCTGTAGTCACATAATGTTTAGCTTCTAGTTCTTCTTTTGTAACTGCCTTAGCTAATTCTTCTTTAGTCGCTAGATTAGAAGTATCAACACTTCCACCAGTTGTCGGTCTGTTTTCCAACGCTGTAACACGTTCATTTAGTGGGCTATCATTGTATGGTTGCGGTATTTCAGATTTTAAAGCGTAAGGTGTTAAATCTTGATGTTGAGTCAGATATCCTTTCTCATTCAACTTCTCTTCAGTAACAAAAACAGAAGTATCAACATTAGGTTTACTTTCTAATTCAGTAAGTCTACGTTTTACTTCTGTATCGTCATATTTAGTATCTTTATCTTCTTTAGCTTCCAACGCTACAACACGATTTCTTAAATCGCTATCGTCATACGCTCCACCTGCAATGGCTTTGCTTTCAAGAGCCGTTACACGCTCTTTGAGCGCTGTATCGTCATAAACGGTGTCTTTGTCAGGTTGTTCTTCTATCAAAGACACTCTTTGTGCTAATGTACTATTATTTAAATGTAATTCGGTTACATATCCCTTACTCTCTAATTCGTCCTTAGTCACTAAATGTGAAGTGTCAACTGTTGGTTGACTGTTCCTAACTTCGTTTAATTCCTCTTTAGTGGCATAGGTTGATAAGTCTACAGGGGCTTTATTCTCAAGAGTTGTAAGTCTTTCTTTAACTTCAGTATCGTTATATTGTTGTGGTATTTCAGATTTTAAAGCAAAGTTTGAAGTATCTTGATGTTCAGTCAAATAATTCTTACTAGCCAACTCATCCTTAGTCACAAGGTTATTCACATCAACACTAGGTTTGCTCTCAAGGGCTGTCAGACGCTCTCTGACGTTTGTATCGTCATAGATAGTGTTATTATACTCTCTAGCTTCTAACACGCTAATACGACCTTTTAATTCGCTATCGTCATATACTGTATCCTTATCAGTCTTCAGTTCTAATGCCAGTACTCTATTCTTAACTAATTCAAAATTAGTGTTATCTACTGCTTCAGTTTTTTTAGCGTAAATTTCTTCAGCCTTAACCTCTGTTAGTAGTCCCTCTGTTGCTATCCCACCAACATTTTTTAACACTTCCTGTAATTCGGTTTTTGTCACAACGTCTAATCTATCAACGATTACAGTATTGTTGATAAATCGTTCTTTAACTTCATATCTATTCATCTTATCAATTTCAGATACTTTAACCTTAAATTTAAATCTGTAAGTGTCTGATGTTCTTTGTTCTTCATCAAAGTATAAGTAACAAATTACCGTTTCATTTTGAGTAATTAAGCTAGTATCAAACGTTACATTTACTTTATTTCCATCAACAGTCCCTGTAGTCTTCCAGATCTTATTGCTTTCAGTAAATTTGAATAAAGCTATTACTTGTTCTGTTGTTAACGTATCATTTAAAATCTCAAATTCAAATAATCCGTTATTTTTATCATAAGAGTATAACTCTGAATAACTATCTTCAGTTTTACGTTCTCGTGTTGTGTTGTCAAAATCTATTTTAATTAATTTTTTCATCTATTATTCCTTTCTATCCAGTTCATCCCTCAATTTCTCCAACCTCTTCTTAATTCCAGTTGGAAATGGTACTCCTAAAACACTTAGATTTTCTATTAGAGATAAGCAATAATTCAGTGTGAAGAATAGTAAAAATACTGTCCCTGCCTCATTAAAACCTAAATATAAAACATAAGGATATACAGTAATGCACATAACCCATACCGTTATATGTTGAATTAAACCTTTTCTATTAATAGTTGAATTAAGTGTCTTTGTTACAAAAGCCTTTGCTATACCAGTCAACACATCTAGCACTATCATTAATGTAAAAGCATGCATGTAAACATCTTTCGTTAAATGGTAATAGCGTTCGGCTAGTTCCGGTAATGTAATTTCCATTGATCAAACTCCTTCCTGTGTAAAATTAAAGAGGGCTATTAAGCCCCCTCTTTAGGTTCATTAACTAGATTATTAAAAGCGTCGTTAACTTGAATAAGTTCGCGTCGTTGCCACTCAGTTAAACTTTGTGCTAATATTCCGACAATAACAAACGGTGGTAATTGTTCCTCCATTGCTGTTACCTCTAAAAATTTATAAATGTTGTTTTTTGCTGTTGCAATTTTAATCTCTACTGGTTTCTCCACTTTTTACCTCCTAACCACTTACTAAAATACCTTGAACAAATCTTAAATTTCTACCTCCAACGTTTATTGTTTTGGTTATACCTCCCACGTACGAAGTCCCGTTTTCTGCAACGTTTAAACCGTCTATATAAACGGCTCTTGTTTGTAATGGTTGGGTGAAATAAGACCTATAAGTTCCGCTGTTATCTTTTTTAATTTCAAATAACGGGGCGTAACCAGTAACTTGTGAACCGAACGCGCTGAAATCTTGCCAAGTGTAGACCCCGAACGCTTTGGTATCGTCCGTTAAAACAATATCGAGGGTATTTTGTCTGAAACTTTGTCCTAAGTGTGTGAATGTTCCTATTGTTCCAATTAATGTATTGTTGTTGTATATTTTTAACCCCTCACTCGTTAATGAGATTTTCTTATATTTATTTTGGTAGCTGTCCTTTTCAAAAATATCTAAAGTTTCGTTGTTGAAACTAAAATATTTGTTGTAGTTGTTCCACGCTATAATAATATCTTCGGCGCTTTGTTTAAATACGGTACCTATGTTTTGGGTTTGCGTTTTTGTTAACTTACGAAAAGCGTAATCAACTTCGTAAACTCTAACGTTTTTTATTGTTGGGTTTGCGTAATTAAACGTCAGAATAATAGCTGAATTTCCAAAACCAGCAACCGAAACGACGTTATCTTTATTTTTTAATGGAAAATCAACATCAGTCGCCTGGTCAAAATTACTAATGGCGTTAGAGTATCGAAAACTTTTACCGTTTACGTCTCCGTCTACATCAAAATATAAAACTATATCTTTATATTCTAACTTTTTATTAAGTCTAATTATCAGCCACTTATTTTCTGTTGGGTGAATAGTGTGTGTGACATATAAATTACCTTGTAAAGTTTCGGTAAAATCACCCTCGTAAACTTTTACGTTGTTAATCGTCGTATTTATACCTAACGGATAAAAATTAACCCTATTTTGTTCACTTGGATACTTAACAACCCAAAAGTTTCTACTGTTCATAATAGGTTTACTAGTATTTCCAGACGCTCCGTAAATTCCTGTTTCTTGTTTACTTTTTAACCCCGAAATATCAGCTATTATCGTATACCACGTATTAGCTTTTAACGGCGTAGCTGAATCAAAGTAAACGTCGTTACCTGTTTGTGTTCTACTGTCTTTTAAAATATCCGGGACGGTGTCACCCAATATTTGCGTCGTTTCTTTTACGTAACCTATTTCTGATCTAAACTCACTTAACGTACTTTCAAACGTTTTATACCTTTGAATTGTTTCTTTTAACTCACCTATATTAGGTGTGTTATCAGTCCTTGCGCTAGCTATTGCGTCTTTATCTTTATAAGTTACTAATACAATTACGTCTATCGGTTCCCCGTTTTGCTCCCTGTTTCCCCAGTCTATATTGGTTATTCTTCCGGTACTATCAACGTTAGCGTTCCAAAAACCGCTCCAATCTGATCTGTTACCGCCCTTATATTTAATTTGTGCATTGAACCCGAGCGCAATTTTGCGCCCGTCGTAGTAAACATCTAAAAATACTTTTAGGTTATTTGTTACGTTGTTAATGTATGTGCCTTCGAATCTTACGTTAGCGGTTAGGGTGTGACCTTGTAGGTCTTCCTGTGCTATGCTCCAAGGTTGCACCGTATCACCTTTAATTACTCGGGCGTTGGTAATTTTGATTTTAGCGTTTACGTTGTCAGTACGTAAAAAAGCACGTTTAGAGTCTAACAAGTCGTTGTTAGCTGTAATTGTCCTTGTAAACGTTCCTTTAGTTGGGTTTATATCTTGGTTCATCCAATAACGGTAACGATTATCGTCATACCACTCAAAATTCAATTTACTAATTTTCTTATTAGTTCCGTTCGGTAAAACCTCATAATCAGCTATAAAGGTAACTTTGTCACCAACAACAAAACCTAAGTCACGAAAATTCTTATTATCTACTAATTTAAAAGCCTCTTGAGTTACAAAGTTGTCGTTAACAGCGGTTAGCACTTTCTCGTCCGCTGTTCCGCTTAAGTAGTTTCTAGTGTAAGAATCGCCATTTCTACCGTCACGTCCGTTATTACCATCTCTACCATTTTCACCCTTGATTTTAACCCATTTATAACGGCGGTAATCGTTGCTGTCGTTAATTTCAAAGTCGCTATAAGTACCTATGTACTCTTTACCGTTGCTATTAGTAGTACTAAAATCACGGTCACCCGTTGCGCTGTTAGAATACGCTGTATGTAAATAGCTAGTTCTACCGTCGGAACCTCTAGCACCCGGTACCCCTTGTGCTCCGTCTTCACCCTTAATCTTGCTCCAAGTATAAGACGTTGGCGTTGTTGGGGCTGTTGCGCTAGTACCAGTATAAATACCTATATACTTAAGATTTGAGTTGTCACTCATTGGTGACCCGTTAGCATTGTCGCTGTATTTACGGTGAATGTAACTACTCACCCCGTCGTCACCTTTCATTTTGAACCACTTATAAGCGGTCTTGTTTGTCGGTTGGGTCGGTGATGTAGTCCTTGCTACACCCATGTACTTTTTAGGTTCACGCCCGAAATTACTTCCATCAGCATTATCTGAATATACTATGTGTGTGTATTTGTCGTTAGTAATCGACGTTTGTTGCAAGTCAAACCAGTCAAAGTCGCTTGCTATTGGTTGACCTTCTTTAAACACGTAACCAAAATAACGGTATTTATGGTATTGCGCCGGTTCGTTAACCGGATAATCACTATAACGCTTATCACCCTCGTATATTGTGAACCAATCAATCTGAACACCTGTCCAATCTTCATCTTCCGGAACTAAGACAAATTTAAACAACACATCATCAACGTCGTTTGTCGTTGTGAACGTTACAGACTTGGTCTCCAACCCTCTAAACTCTAGCTGACCCCAATTATATTGGGCGTTTGTTTTATTATTTCTAAAATACGCCCACAACTTGTTGCTATTTCCTTTAGCTCGAGCCGTTAGCGTGTATTTAGTATTTGCTTTGAAACTAAGAAACATATTAGCTTGCCATATATCGCTAATATCGTTGTCGTTAACGATATTTACACGCGGTCTATTTTTAGCGAATAACATAGCGTTTTCGTCGGGTTCGATTAACGTAAAATCAAGACCGGTTAAACTGTTGGCGTACGCCTTGTATAATCTACCGTCTGACTTAAGTTTAGTCCAACTATACTCGCTAGGGTTAGTTGGCGCTTGCTCTTTATCACCTGTGTAGACCCCTATATATTTACGATTTGAGTTAGTATCAAAATTAGACCCGTTTGCATTATCACTATACCTTGTGTGTATGTAGCTATTTTTACCTTTCAATTCCTCACGACGTTTTATTATTTCTTCTTGTGTAATCTGTCGTATACCGTCAGCGTCTACTGTTAGGTCGTTTACTATCTTTCTTACACCATCTTTAGTGACAACCTCTTTTAAGATGTTTGATTTGATACTGTCTTTTAATTTGGTAAAAATATTTTGCGTTGTAACCTGTCCTTCTTCAAACTGTTGCGTAAACTTTTCATCACTTATGATTTGATTAATAAAAGCCTTGTCGATAAGTGCGTTTTTAATTTCAGCAAAGTTTAATTTTGCTTGAATTGCCTTAATTAATTCAGCTTCGGTTATAATCGTTTTAAGACGTCCTATATCACCTTCAACGGCGTCTAATATTTTCGTCTTGACTACATCTGGAATAGTACCGTCCGCCTCGAATAACGCCCTTTTAACTTCAACTGCACCTTTTGACTTTTCCTCTAGTTCCGACATCTTATCTTCAATAGCTTTGCGGTCTAACTTCAGTAATTCAGATAAGTTTTTTTGTATTTTAAAAGCATCAACAAAGCTTTCATTTACTTTTTCTTCGATCTTATCTTCTAACTGGCTTAAGCTTTTAATCTGACTTAAGTTACTAACTTTTAAAGCTCCAAAACTAATTTTCTTGTACCTTTTAGCCATAGGGCTATATTCATAAGCAACAACTTTTAGCCTTTTATCAATGTTGAAATCAATGTTTCTAAACCATACAGTATCAAATAATCTAACTTGTTCTTGATTTTTATCAATAACGTTAACTGTCAGATTATCAGTTGGAAAATCAACTAACTTGTCTCTGAAATATTTTTTACCATACTCAATTAGTTCTTCTTGAGTTGTTATATTATTGTTAGTAACTTTTAGATAATTTGTATAAATGCGAGGATATGCGTTAATATTCGGGCTATCAACTGTAGCTGTTATTGTTTGCTTTTTCCCTTCGTATTCTGTTTCAACACTTAACTTAAGTCTTGTTATTAAGTTCTCAGTACTGATTACATTATCCAAATTTTTAACATTTTTCTTGTTCATGAACAATATTTCAGTGTCAACTCCAGCACGTGCTTTTAAGTCTACAAGAAAGTTATCCCTAACAAGTTCACCGCCCCATTGTCCTATGATTGAGTGTTTGTCTTTTGACAAAATCTTACCTGCTGTAGTGTTACTTAAATTTAACGTATGCATTGTAGCTACATCACTATTAAATATGAAATTGTGTTGTTCTGTTGTGCTACCTGCCAAAGCTTCCATAACACGTCGACCAGTTGCATTTGTTACTGACAACTTATCCACTCCTATATAATTCAAGTCGTCTGAAATATGTTTACAATAAACTCTGATATATCCATTTATTTTATTGATCTTTTTAATTTTAAACAGCTGTAGTCCTCTTGTGTCATCAGCTTTAAGGATAGTCTCACAGGTTAAATGTTTCCATATCCCAAACCTATCTACAGGAAATCTGAATTTTAAATAGTACTCACCATTTCCCTTTTGATAAATAGTATCGTCATAAGCCTTTGACAAAGGAAAGCCGTCTTTGTAATTGTCTGTTGCGATATAAATCATCTAATTCGCCACCTCGGTTCAATAGTTACTTTTGTAATTCCACTACCTAACACTACAGATTGTAGCCCAGGTTCAATCTCAAAAAAGCCACCTCTGGTACTAGAGATAGCTAATTGATTGCTTTTATTTAATACATGTTGAAATCTATGTCTACATTCTATCGTCATTCTTGTATCGAGACTTAATCTCATTACTTGATTGCCAATAGTCAAGGTAGTTTCTCCACTACCTTCAACTATTATTTTAGGCTCACTCCTCCAGTTGCCAATGTTGGTAATTGTACCGCTTCTAGTGAAGACTTGTGAAGGAGAGTTTTTAAGATATTTAAACGGTTGAACATCACATTGAAATTTACATTGCCATTGATTGTCAGCAAGCCTTTTAACTGGCACTGTATTTTTAAAATCAATGTAGATGAAATGATTAGGACGTGTCCACAATTCCAACTTCATATCAGTGCCATAAAATCTACTGATCAATAAGTCCATTTTCTCTTGACTATTACATTGAAAAGTAAAAGTTCTTGAGTAAGTGTCGAATGCTTCTTCGAATATATTCACATTTCCGTTAGCTCCGTATGAATTTTCACTAGAAAAACGGGGCTTATTTGAACGTTCTTGTCCACTATCGATTAAATATATTCCCTCTTCAGCTGTAATATTCCAGCCATCTAAAATAAAGTAATTCATTAAATTATCCCTCCTTCATCAATTAAATTATTTAAAGGTTTATATAATACTTCTCCGAAATGTTCACCGTCGACATTCATTACTCCTTTAAATTCAATCTCACTAAATGCTGTAGTTAGTTCATCAAATTTGCTGTTAAGTAATTTAAATGGATTGCTTGTCTCGCTGTCAAAGCTTACATTTCCATAAGCATTAAAATTAGTATCAAAATCACCTTGCCAAGCGTCTACCATGTCTTTTGACAATGTAGCAATACTATCTAATGCACTATCTGATTTTTGCTCAACTCCCAGTGCCACACCTTCTGGAATTGCGTGCCCGACTGTTTTTGCAAAAACTTTAGAGGGTGAGTTAATACCTAAAAAACTTTTAGCGCTATCAACCAAGTTACTAAAGAAACTTTTGACTTGACTGTAAAACCAATCCGTAGCGCTAACAATCCCGTTCCACACTCCCTCGACTATACTGCTACCTATACTAGTCACACTAGACCATAATGAACTTAAACCTCCGCTAATGCTAGACCAGACCCAAGACCCAAACCCGGAAACTCTATCGGCACCTTGTTGGAACCAAGAAACAAATTGACTAAATTTTTCATTAAACCAACCTGTTACACTAGACCATAACGAACCAAGCGAACCGGTAATTCCGCTCCATATCCAAGTCCCAAAACTTGAAATCTTGCTAGGTAATTCTCTAAACCATGATACTAACTGATTGAATTTTTCTGTAAACCAACCAGTAACAGTACTCCACATAGAACTTAAAGACCCGGTGATACCTTGCCATATCCAAGTCCCGAATTGTGCTATCTTGTTCGGTAAATCTTTAAACCAACTTACTAACTGGTTGAATTTTTCAGTAATCCATTGAGTTAAACTTTGCCACCACGATGAAAAGCTAGAGGACATTTTCTCCCACCAACTGCTAACAGTTTCGCTAACTTTAGTTGGTAAGTCTTTAAAGAATTGAACAATATCAACTATTTTTTCACCTAACCAAGTTACTAACGATTGACTGAAGCTATCAAATGCACCCGATAAGCTATCCCACCAACCGCTAACAGTATCACTTAGCCATTGTGTTAATGCGTCCCATTTTTCAGAAAGCCAAGTTCCTATATTATCAAATATAGTCCCTATCGCTTCTCCTATTTCATCAGTACTCATTCCCAAGAATAAACCACTTAAGAAATTAACTATATAAGATGGTAAATCTACAAACACTAATTCTAAACCAGCTACAAAAGTATCCCAAAGTAGCGAGAAAGCATTCCCCCAGTCTACATCAACCAAGAAGTCTCCAACTTTCCCTATAGCTTCCCTTAGCAACTTACCTAAAGTAGCTCCTACATCTCCAAAATCTGAATTTTTGATATTATCAATAATAATGTGCCCTAACTCTATAACTTTATTAGCTATCCATGCTACTGCTCCACCTAAATCGAAGTTTTTAAAGCCATCAACAATTTTACTTCTAACTTCAGTAGCGATACTGTTCCAGTCAGTTTTTCGTAAGAATTCAAATATTCCATCAACTAATTTAGCGAAGCCTTGAATTACATCAGAAAGGAAACCTCCACCGACTTCAAAGCCTTTTAATAGTTTCTTAACAAAAGAAGCTAAATCAAAATTAGCAATCATTTCACCTAATTTAGTTAGACCCTCTTTGAATTGTTTTCCCCATTTTCCTAACATTTCAGTAACTGACATTTTACCGTCAAATACATCATTTACATCTTTCATCAAGCCTGTTAAAGCTTGTCTTAATGGGGCTACACCACGAGAACCTAACATTAACAGGTTATCTTCTAATTGAGATAATTGACCGTTAAATGTCTGTGCTTGTTTTTGCATTCCGCCACCAAATGTCTTATCCATTTGATCAACTAGTTTTGGTAAATATTCATCAGCTAATAATTGACCCTTTGAAGCCATGTCCATTAATTCAGCTTTACTCTTACCTGTTGCCTTAGCTAACATATCCCAAGCAGGTATTCCACGTTCTAGTAACTGGTTCATCTCTTCAGCTTGAATTTTCCCTTTAGCCGACATTTGTTGATAAGCTGTAGCTATTCCTTCAGCCTTTTCAGCGTTCCCTTGAGCCGCATCTCCTATTACTTGCATAGTTTTAAATAATTGATTTCCATTTAAACCAGCTATTTTAAGTTGTTGCGCAAACTTTTGAGTGCTATCAAAATCAAACGGAGTATCTTTTGCGAACTGTTGAATTCGTTGCAACATTTTCTGTCCTTCTTCAGCACTTCCCATTAATACTTCCCAGTTGATTTTCGCATTATCCAAACTTTTTGAATAATCAAACACGGCTTTAGTACCTAGTGAAAGCCCTAATCCAGCTAACACTCCACCTACACCGCCTAATATACCTTTTAAGCCTCCAAATGCATTTTTTACACTTCCTAGACTATTATTGATATTATTAGCTGTATGTTTAGCCATGTGTTCAGCACTAGTTAAACTACTCTTCAATGGGCTTGTATTTACTTTTGGTAATTTAACACCTTTTAAGATAGCTTGTAATCTAGTTCCAAAACTTTTAGCTGTGCTACTGGCACTATTTAAACTAGCAGTGAATGTGCTTGTTGATACTTTTGGTAGTTTCAACACGCTAAATATACTTTTTAATCTATTGCTAAAACTTTTAGCTGTGCTTTCAGCACTACTTAAGCTACTTCTAAAACTTCCTAGCGGTATTTTTAATTTAATACCATTGAATACTGACATTAATTTATTACTAAAGCTGTTAGCGTCAGAAGTCATTTTGTTAAATGTGCTTTTTACAGAATTGCCGATACTTCGAAATATTCTAGCTCCTGTATCTTTTAATCTTTGCAACATTCTATCAAGCCAACCACCAGTGTTTTTAGCTTCTTCACCTACTTCATTTAGCCCTTTTTTAGCTTCTTGTAACCCTTTAATCTTCAGTACTCCATATATATCAAATAACTTCATATTAGTGTACCTCTTTAAACACTTCTTCTAATTCGTCTTTTTCGAAATCAGAAATAACTGTTGTTTTTACTTTTGTTATTTTGTCAAGGTAAGAAGAATAACTTTCTTCAGGTTTACTTGCTAAAAACATTTCTCTATTAATAACGCTAACTCTTTCGCTAACTATACAAGAATACATTTCTAATAATTCATTTTTGCTAGCTGTGTTAACTATCATTAATCCATATTCCTTAACAAGCAGCCAATAAATTTCCATTTCTCTAAAAAAACGCCCCTCGACATTATCTATATCAATAAAATTATAATAAGATAGCGAAGTGCGATTATTGTCTGGGAAATGCGTCGTTTATAATCGCAACTGCTGTCATAAAATTATCTTCAGTGAATTCTTCTACAACTTCTTTCTCCATTTCAAAACCTATTGAAATTACTTCAACTAAATCATCGTAACTTGTTTCTAATAAAACCTTATTCACTTCTTTAACAAGTTCAATAGAATAATCAACCATTATTTTTATAAACTCATCTCTTACATCCGGTTCATTTTCGACATACCATTCAAGTTTCTTTTGTTTTGTTTTAGCTAATTTTTTATTTTTATTATTAACTTTATCCGCTAACTTATGGATAGGCTCACGAAATTTTTTGATCTGTAAATTTTTAAAATCCAAACTCCTATCAATTTTTTTTAATCTTGCTAGTTGCATAAATTCAAATAATTTACGTCCTTTTAATTCAATTTTGCTATATTCCTTGCCGTTAACTGTAATTGTAGTTGGCAATGTTTCATTTGAAATAGTTTCTGTCATTCTTTTTACCTCCAAAATAAATACAAAATAAAAAGAGGGCTGTTAACCCTCTATAAAATTAACCTTGCTTTTTAACTGTGTATAGTCTCCACGGTACTTCCGTAGGTTTATCTGGATTGTATAGTCCTTCAATCTCGAATTCTACCATTAACTCACTCTTATCACCGAATGTTGTTTTAAAAGCATTAGACTTAGATACGTTGCTAATTCTTAAAATCATACCATTTTTATTTAAATCAAGATATCTTAATTCAACATACTCTAGTACATCATCTTTCGTGATAATCGGTTCACGTTTATATTCTTTAATAGCAACTGAAGTATCTTCAAATCCATGAGTGGTACTTTCAGTTACCTCTTTTAAACCAAAGAAATCTTTATAGTTTTTTTCATCAACTTCTAGTAAAGAGCCTTTGATTTTAGCGTTTAATTTAGTGTAGTATTCAGTCCCAGCAATGTTTCCAAGTGCTCCGTCTCCTACTGCCGAACTCTTCTCTAATACCTCTTCAAACGATACACCTTTAGTCCAGCCTAGAAAACGTGTTTGTCCGTTTTTCTCTTTAGCGTACACTTGAGCTGTAGTTCCTTTAAGAATATTAGCTACATCATTAATTTTAGCTCCTACTGTTGCCTCTAATGTATTTGTCATTAATTATTTACCTCTCTTTCATCTTCATAATAATTAATAGGTATTGCCAGTAAATGGACGTAATGTAATTGAGTATTTCCCATTTTGTTAACTTGAGGAGTGTAAATATTAATTACTTTCCCTTCCTCTTTTACACTTCCGTAAAACTTGCAATAATCCATTATTTCTTTTAACTTCTCATGGTGTTGTTTCATTAAATTCTTGTTAGTATATAGATATAAATTAGCCATCCATTGTTGACAATTTTCATCAGTATTGATTAAATCAAGTTCAATCACTCCGAATTGATCTACATTTATTTCTTTTTGATGCTCTGTATAAATTTTTGGTAATTTGACTTTTAAAAACTTGATAATATCTTGTAATATCATTTCTTGAACTCCTCTACTGCTTTAATCAATCCTTTTTTAACGTGGTGTGTACCTTCAAAATGTTTTGTTCCTAACTCCTGGAATTTAGCGTATATTACTTGCCTGTTACCTTGTCCTAGAATTAAATCAAGGCTATCTCCATTGTTTTCAACTTCATATTCAGTTGAGTTTCTCATATCTGAAGTATCAACTCTTGATAAGTCATAAGCAGTTTGTCGACCTATTTCTCCAGCACGGTTTAATTTAGTTTCAAGTTTTTTGTCAATTTCAGCGTTAACCTGTTCTGTATAAACATTAGTACTTATCATCTAAATACACCATTGTTTTATTAAAGAATGTTTCGTATGGCATAATTTGAACAATTCGCCACTCCTTAACACCGTTAGAAATATATAAGTCTTTCTCAGTAAGTTCTAATACTTCATCAACTACTAATCTTATTCCATAGACTTTTGACGAATACTTATCCTCATTCACACCAACAACTGCAAGGTGGGGAGTACCACCACTAACAGTCTTAATAACTTCTTTAGTTGCTACTACTTCCCCCCACTCGTTGCTGTCAAGATTGTTTTTTCTGTAAAGTTCGTAAATATGTCGCTTAGCTAACATTTTAAAAACCTCAATACAGTTCGTTTGTTCCTTTTGTCTTCGTTTTCCAAAAATCTTCTAAACTCGTCATCAAATTGATTAAAGAATTTATTATCGCTTAGTAAATTCTTACTTAACACATCTTCTTTAACCATACTAGCGTCCTCTGTTCCACGCTTTCTATATTTATATACTATATACTCTACAACTATATAATTAAATTGACTTGGGAAACGATTAATCCCAAGTCTATTTAAAATCTTTTGTTTTGCTTGTTTTTCGTAGATAGACAACAAACTATCTTGACTGTCATCAGTCAATCCAAGCAAAACTCTTACATCATCTATCATTTAATCACCTCTTACGCTTTTGGCGCTACTTTAGTACCGCTTTTCTTAGCAGTTGGGGCTTTTTTAGCTATAGTAATAATCTTAGCTTGATTTTTTTGAAGTACGAAAGCACCTGTGTAAAGAAGTTGTTGCATGAATACACCGAATTTCCCTGCACCTAAACGACCACTTTCGAATTTATCAACCTGTACTGGAGAAGCAAGAACATTATCAACTGTTAAAATAGCTTCAACAGCATTTTCACCTGTGTTTAGAATTCTGTTAGGTACTTTAATTACTAAAGCTCCATCTAATTCTCCAACTACACCTTTGAATAAAGCATCTCCTGTGTTATCTCCTTGAGGAAGTTTAACAATCTCTTTTTTAATCGATGCATAGAAAGTAGGTGTAACGAATAATAAACGTCTTCCGTTATTTGCTAATTCATCTAATTTTACTCCAGCATCAATTACTGCTTCATAGTTAGCTCCTGCTGTTGTTCCTGTTGTTAGTACTGTATCAGATGAATTGCCAATTAAAGTAGCAAATCTTAATTGATCTAAATAAGGGGCTACAACTTTATTAGTTTGCTTAGCCACTTGATACTGTTCAATCTCTGTGTTTAAATCGTGTTCATCTAAATCATCAATTTGCATTCCCCAGAATTTTTCTTCTGTTAAAACGTAACTAGTTTCATCAGCTTTAAGTGTAGTTAACGTGTTACCTTCATTACGTTTGTAATCTGTTAATTCAGCTTCATTAGTTTCAAGGATTGTGAATGTTCTTCCTTGCATGAAGATTTTATCATCACTTAATACTGCTGGAGTTGAATAAGCGTTATAAGGAATAACTTCCTTAATAATTCCTAAATGTTTATCTTGTACATGTGTTTTTTTAATTTCTACTGGCATATTATTTTAATTCCTTTCTTTATTTCCATTGTTCCCAACTAGCTTTTAAATTACTGTTACTTCTTGTTGGAACTTCACCTTTATTTCTATCTTTCAGAAGCTTCTCAGCTGTATCGTTTACTAATTTTGATAAAACCTTAATAGCTTCTTGTGTTTGCTCAGCGTCAGCACGAACAACAAAATCTAATACTTGCTTGTTAGCTGGTAAATTGTTTTCGCTCAAAATTTCTGTAGCTACTTTTTCCATTTCATAGCGAGCTTTTACCTCGTTAACTTTTTCAAGTTCAGCTTTAATCTTTTCAAAGTCATATTGTAATTTCTCATAATCGTTCATTTTGCTTAGTTTCTTAGCTTCACTCTTCTTCTCTTCTTCTGTTTTTTTGAACTCGTCTATAGCTTTTGAACGCTGTTGAGAAATCAACTTGTTAATATGTTCTTGTTGTGCTTCAGTAAATTCAACCTTAGTGCTAGCTTCTTTAGTTTCTTTTACCGCTTCTGTAGGCTGTGCCTGTACTTCTTGTTGTTCTTGTGTGTTGTTTACCTCTTCTGGCATAGTTTTTTACCTCCATTTATACTCCGTATGAGTTTATTTGATGTTTTTATGAATGAATCCAGTTATACTCCGTATGAGTATGCCTTTTAACGCCTTGCTTAGGGCAAAATAAAAAGCCAACCATTTCTGATTGACTTAGTTTAATATTCAGTTTTTAGGCATAATAAAAAGCCAACTAATAATAGTTGACTTACTGCCAGTGGTGACCACAATTATTACAAACTTTGTAGCTTTCCACTATATTTACTAGTTTATTTTTAGGCCTTAAGGCTTTTAACAGTATCGCAAATAAAGTTAAGAATACCCATTTAAATGGTATCCACCACCAACCTATTAATCCCCACCATAAACAACCTGGTTTATCGTGTTGTAATTCTTGCTTGTTGATAAGTTGTACTGTTACGTTTTCTGAACCACATTTTTCGCATTTCATAATATATTAGTCCTCCTTCATTTGTTTTTATTTTAACATGAATTTAAGGCTAATACAATGCGCTAATAAATTAAATCTTTGTCGTTGCCCTCTGTTGGCACTTCTATTTCAACATTACTGTCAATATCTCCATATTTATCAGCATTCAATTTAATGTTCTCAATAGAAAGCTCCTCTAAACTATAAGTTCCACCTATTAAATTGATCTCTTGTAATTCAATAGGTAAATCAAACTTAGTTAGTTCTTTATTATTTTGATATAATTTATTGTTTTTCTCTGTAATATCTAAATTAAAGCTAATACCGTTGATTTTAACAGTTCCTCTTAAATATCTCATAAAATACCTCCTACAATGTTGCTAATATTCCAAGAACCCACTCAGTCATCTCTTTATCTTTCAGAAGTTCGTTAGGGCGTGCATACAAATATTGAACTCCCATAGATAAAAGTTCGTAAGCTTCACCACCATAAGATTTCCCCATATATGGTTCGACAAAATTATCGACTTTTGTCACTTCGTGACTAGCATAGTTAATACCCGTTACTTCTGAAAGTTTCACTAATTTTTCCCCACTTGTTCTGTGTTCATAGAATTCTGTCTCATGCTTAACAAAATTAGGATTGACATCCTCTAATCTATGCATTAATTCATGTATCGCTGTCTCAATCATACGATTATCAGCTTTCCCAGATAATTTAAGCACACCTGGAGAATAATATCCACGCTTAACAATTCCAGTCTTTAAAGGTCCATTATTGATTGAAGTCTTAATCCAATCAGTAGGCAAAAAGTCATAAGCTTGTTTAATTAGTTTATCAGCTCTACTGTTTTTTAAATGCCCTGTGTAGTCAATATCAATAGCTCCAACTTTTCTATATTTAGATAATACTTGTTTTAACTCCTTAGCATTATCTATAATACTTCTATTGTAAACATCATGATATCTTTCATACAGTTCATCAGCTTTGATTTTTAATTCTTCCTTTTCTTCACTAGAAGTAGTTCCCTTAAACTTCTTAACAACATCATTATATCGATTTTTGATTGTTTGTATTTCTTCAGCTCTTGCTATATGATTAGTTACTTTTAAAAAGTCTTTGTGAACAGTCTTACCTACTTTTCTTAACTCATCAATAGTGTATTCTTTACTTTCATTATCAAGCTTATAAGGTTGTTTGTCAATGATTTTTTCGTCTTCTTCATCTTTATCGACACCGAATATAGTCGACCTACAATAAGGATGAAATGGTGGGGCTGTTACTCCAACTTGATAATCTTTGACGTATTCAGTTTTACCGTTTTTACCTCTACAGATGCTAGAAGTTCTACTATCAAGCGTTGCAACAATTTTAAAACCGTTAAAATCAGCTTTCTTAATACCTTCTAAATGGGCCATGTTTTGGACGTGTGCCATTTCAGTATGAATTAATCTTTTAGCGTTACTAAATGTAGTTTCCATTTCATGAGCAAGATTTTTATAAATCTCCTCATAACTTTTACCTGTCGCCATATCAGTAATTAAAGTCTTATCAAGATAATTTTGTAATTTAGCTTTGTTTTTCCATGTGTTGTCGCTGTAATTGTTAACATCTAACCATTTTTGTTTGATTAAAGCGTCAATTCTTTTATCTTTTAAAGGTTCAACATCTCTGTTAATCTTTCCTTGTTTCTTAAATAAATTAGTAATGTTGTTAAATGCTTTTTTAAATGTACCTCTTAAAGTACCTTTTAACATTTCCTCTTCGGTCTTTCCTAATTCAGCAACGTGTAACGCTATTCTATTGCTTAAGCCTTGCAACCTATCTAATTTGTAGTAATTCATCCTAATATCTCTGTATCGTTCCATATCTGGATATTTCTTTACGAACTTGTCCCAGTCTCTAATCATTGTATTAAAGTCTTTATCATCAAGTTTGCTAGTAATTTTGCTGTAGTCAAGTACATCATCTTTGCCAAATTTAGCGTAAAAATCAGCTATTTCATACTTGATCTCTTTTAACTTTTTCTTATACTCTACGTTAACATCTTTAATTACCTTTAATGTTTCCTTTTTATTACGTTCCATACCAACAATAACACGTTCTTTTTGCCAGTATTCATCGCTATACTTCTTCGTTGTGTCTGTGTTCGTGTTCGTCATGCTCTTCACCTTCTAAATTAAACATATTATTGATATTCTTTTTCGCTTCATCTTCAATACGTTTAATCTCAGATTGTACATCTGGCACTACTGATGGTATCATCTCAAGTACTGTCTCTTGAGATAAGAAAGTTCTTGCCTTAATTGCATTATCAAGCTCAGCTGTAACGTTTTGAGGAATATTTCTACTGAATATAAAATCAATCTCAAAATCAGTGTTTGTATCAACTAATTTAACGTTATTCTTACCTATAGAAATTAATTTGTAACGTCTGTGTAGACCTTCTTTGAAGTTGTCTTCTTTCTCCATACAAACGTTGTCTAAATCCCACATTGCTAACCTAATAGCTTCAGCACTTGTATTACTAAATGATAAGTTCTTGAAATCTGGGATATGTGAAATTGTATGCATATCATCTTTAATTCTATCTAATAGATTTTCTTCTCCAGTATCATTTGACGGCTTAGAAAGGAATTCTATTTGAGGCTGTGCACCGTCTTGAACACGTGGTATATAAATAATTCTTTCTTGTTTTAAATCAGCAACAAGTTTATTACTTTCTTTAATTTGATGTTCGTCTTCAAACTCCGTGTAATCTTCTTCATCTAAATCTACACCAACGATTTTAAGATAGCAGTCAGCAAAATAAGAGTTAGCTGTAGCTTTGTCTGATAGTCCTTGATTGTATCCATCTTGTAAGCTTGCTAACGGCTCAATTGCTCCAATACGTTCATCATTCTCAATATATTCAGTTATTTGCACTTCATTAAACGGATTGTTAAATCTTTCTCCAAAAAATACACGACCTCTTTTATTATCAAACGAGATACGCTCATTCTTAGTATAAACAGTCCCAGTAACATATGATTTTTCTGTTGCGAAGTCTTTTGAATTTGTGTAGTGAACAGCAAATAAAGGACGTTCAAGTATAGTGTTGTCATAAACGTAAATTACTTCTTTGTTATCCAAATAAGTATAGTTAACATTAGCTTCTTCATCATTAAATACTAGATCAAAAGCATGTCCATACTTAGCCATATTCTTGCTAATTACTCTGTTAACTTGATTAGCTTGATTAATTCTATCAAGGTTTTCAAGTTCATCTAGTAAACTTTCATCATCACATTTTAATTTAATAGGACTTCCCAGGAAATATCCGTTATATATATCAACGATATACTTTGTTCTGTTAGAAATAACTTCAATCGTTTTGTTATATTCACTATTGTTAGGTGCAACTATATCATGTTTTCCTTTATAATACTTATCCATGCTAGTATAAAATTCAACTAACTTAGCATGTTTTTTTATTAATCTTTCAACTAACTGCTCATCAATAACAGTATCAACTGGCAGTTTAAAAACTTTATCCAAAAATATCACTCCTTTTCAATTTCTTAGTTCTGTTAGTGTCTAGAACTTGCATACCATATCTCATAGCATCCATTAAGTGGTTGTTATCATCTATCGGGATATTAAGCCACCTACCGTCCTTATCTTGTTGATAAGAATAAGAAAATAACTCATTAATTGTATTTTCACATTTTGGTAATACATGAATTGTATATCCTTGTATTTTAGAGATACCAGCGTTGATACTGTCTCTACCTTTCCTTGACTTCTTAAGTCTTTTAATTCCATGCTCTGACTTTAACTCACTTATCAATCTACCTTCAGCACTATCACCAATGATTAAGCTGTTGCTATATCCTTTATCTTTAATCATTTTAGCTATTTCTTTAGTGCTTAAGCCTTTCTGATATGCTTCATCAAATATATAAATATCTCTATCACCGATTAAAAATACAATTAATGCTGTTGGATCGTGAACAAAACCAAAGTCAAGCCCTACTGCTAATTTATGAGTAGGTAATAACTGCTTAAAATCAAAATTTTCTATAACAACGTTATCGTAAACTAAACCTTCAGCAACTCCCCACTCACCGTCGCAAACAATTCTAGCCCTACGAGGATTTGAAATATATAAATCTTCATATCTGTCAACGTCGACTTTATCTAACCATTCATTGCATTTGTAAGTAGTTGTTAATGATAAAGTGTCACTTCTCCGTGTATCTTTATCAAAAAATACAGCTTTTAACCAGTGTCTTTCGTTCCATGGATTAAATGTAATAGTTATCTGTTTAAAGAAATCTTCACTGTCATAAGTACCACGAATACTCTCAACAACTGTCGAAAACTTATCTTCCGTTTCAATTTGATATGCTTCTTCAAACCAAGCCCAGCATAATATCCCAACATCAACTGTAATAGATGTGATTTTTAATTCATCATCAAGCCCTCTAAATAATATCTTTTGACCTGTCTTCTTTAGAGTTATTTCTGGTAAACTTTCATTGAATTTAAACAAGTGTGTAACGCCTAATCTATTACACGCCCATTTAAAATCAGTGTAGGTAGATTGTTTGTTAGTATTTGAGTACCTTCTAACTACTAACAGATTAGCCCATTTGTATTTTAATAACCTGTAAATAAAATTTAAAGCCGTAGTCTTTGATTTTTTGCTACCACGAGAACCTTTAACTACTCTGTAAAAATTCTTACTGTGCCAGTATTCGTTGTAACCTTTACCTGTTAAGCTATATAAACTCATTTTTAGTCCTCCAATGGTATATCCTCAATGAAAATAACATCTCCTGTACTTTCATTGGATAAGCTTTCAGCCTCTTTTAATAGCTTTTCAGTTTCAGCGTTCAATTTAGCTTCAACAACTGGATTAAGTTTTCTCCATTCTTTCGGTTTACGATTTTTAAGCCAAAAGATCATAGCGCTAGTCTCAGGCAAAGCAACTTTTTTAATTTTCTTAATTCGCTTACGTTGTTTTCCGTCTATTTCTTCTATTATCGTTTCTACTTCCTCGTATTCGTAACCTATAGCACGTTTGAAAAGTGCGTTTTCTACTTCAAAATCAATAGGGGCTTTCCCCTTTTTTATGGAGTTGGAAATGTTGGGAAATTTCTTCATCCAGTCATACAAAGTAGTTTTGTTAACTCCCATATTTTTAGCTATCTGTTCATCAGTAAGCCCCATCCTAGCCCAGCTTTCAATTCTTATTAAATTGTCTTCTTGTAACCATGTATGGTACTTACCTTTCGCGATTTTAACCACCTCCTGCGTTTAAACAAAAATAAGACAACTTATTTAGTCGCCTTATTAGTAAGAATATAAAAGAACGGTGTGTCTAGTAACGCTAAACATACCTTGATTGTAAATTGTCCTATGATTAAAGCCCATAAATTAGGTACTACACCATAGAAAGCAATTGTAATAAATATACTTGTGTCTATCAATTGACTTGTGATTGTTGATAAATTATTTCTTATCCATTTATGTTTACTTCCGTGCTTATCTTTTAATTTATGGAAAATATAAACATCGTTAAATTGAGAAATTGTATAAGCTATTAAAGACGCTATAACAACTCTTAAACTTTGTCCTAACACTTGTTGAAATACTTCGTTGTATTCAACCATAAATGGTGCTGGGGGTAATTTAATTGCTAGATAGATTAAACAAATAGAAAATACTTGTAAAATAAATCCTAATCTAACTGTTTTATTAGCTTCTTCTTTGCCGTATAACTCACCAATTACATCTGTGCATAAAAATGTAATAGCATAAGCGACAACTGCGGCTGGTACTACTAGAGAACCAACACTTATTATTTTACTTGCTGTGACGTTTGAAACAAGTAAACTCATTATAAAAAAACCATTTAGTACTATTAATTTATTTAATTTCATTTAATTCCTTTCTTAACAACGATAACCTTATTCCTAACGGTTTATTTTCAAAAGGTATTTGATTGTTGGTGTATATTTTTGATAAATATTTGTAATACTTTTTACCGCATAGAAATAATATTTCATCGTTCTTGTTAATATTTAATTTTGTTAGTTGAGTATAGACTTTAAAAGTCCATTCTTTAATTTGTTTATCGTTCATATTGTTAAGTGTTTGTTCATAGTCTCTTATTTCATCATCTAATTTTAAAACACCATGTTTAGCACTTAAAATATAAATTTTATCAGTTTTACGTTTTGCATATTCTAATTGATATTTAAATAATGGAGAATTATATAATTCACAAGCTTTGTGAATACCTTTATTTTTAGATTTTACACAACCTATTAAAGCTATCATGCATCGTTCCTCGCTAAATATTTCTGAAATTTTAACCACTGCTTAATATTTAATTTATTTAATTCATGGTAATCAGTAAGCCTAGTGTCTTCTTTTCTTTTAATATGTTTGATTTTATTTTGTTCGAATTTCATGAACTTTCCAAATCTTGTTCCACTATTCCAACTGGTACTATCAACACTATAAAAACCATAACTTTCTACGTTAGCATCAGTCACTCCTAATCCATGTAATTTACAACCGTGTTTTCTAGCTAATTTATTTAATAAATGAAATGTATCTTTATGATTAACTATACTTTCTTTATTTACAACTCCACCTATAGAAGCGTAGTCATATTCTTTTATCATTTTTATAAATTCATCTTTTCCCCTGCTTATATGCCATACTGGAATACATTTTTTACCTGTTTCGCGTTCCAGTCTTTCTCTTAACTCTAATACTTTATCATATCCAACTAAAACATCTATATCCAGCTCAAAAAAATATTTAATGTCATACTTATTAATATATTCTATGTATTCAGTTAAATATTCATCAATATCAATTTTCTTTTTAGATGAAAAAAACGTAAATGCTCCACTATCGACTAAATGCAAGTCAACATCAAACGGAAGTTTATCTCTAAAGTAGTAAAAGGATGTTAAAATATACTTAGAGTTACTTAATTCTTCTTTATAAGAATTAATCTCTCCGTTGTTAACCGCTAAACATAATTTAGTCAATCACTTCTCCGCAATGTGGACAGAATTTAACTTCCTTTTCTTTATTTTGCTTAGTTTCTTCTACTTCTTGAAATAAACTATGTAAATCATCTTCGTTAAAATCAGCGTTTTCAAAACTGAAAAAACTCATATCAAAATTGATTAAGTTTAACTCTTCTTGTAGTTTATCGATATCAAAACCAGTATTCATCGTTAGTTTGTTGTGAACCAGGATATATTCTCTTTTTTGATCTTCTGTAAGATGTTTTAATTGAATTACTGGAATTTCTATTTCTCCTAATTCTTTCAACGCTAAATAACGACCATGGCCTTCTATTATCACGTTATTTTCATCAATAGCAATAGGATCATTATTGCCATAACGTTCAATAGATGTCATAATTTGTTCTATTTGTTCTTGAGTATGAATTTTAACATTATTTTTATACTCGACTATTTCGTCGATGTTTATATATTGTATTTCCATTTTTTCCTCCTTTCAAAATAAAAAAAGCACCAGTTAAGGTACTTTTTCGTCATAAGGTTCAGTGATTAAATTTTTAAAAGAGAACTTTAAAAACTTATACTACCATTATACTATATAAATAACATATGTGTGAATATATTGAGATATTTTAGAATATTTTAATATATATTAATATCTATTTTTATATAAGTCTGGAATATATATATCCGATAATGCTTCTGTGTGATACTTCAATCTTGTATTTTGGCTTATATCCATTTTCTTCTCTATATAATCCCAACTATACCACCTAATATATCTCATTATAAGTAGATGTTTATATTTTGTATTCTCCACATTCATTATTAAATCCAACACTTCTTCTTTCATTTCAGTAAGCTCTATGATAGCATTTAATAGTTTTTGAATATACCTATCAACCCTATCTATCATAGCTTCCCAACTGCTCTTGTTACCGCCTTTGACTTGCTCTTTTGAATAATCAATAGCTTTAACTCTTGTTTTACGTGCTTCTTCATCTTTAATTTGTTCATGTAACTCTTGAATACTTTCTTCTAGATCTCTGACACGTTCTAAATATCTAATTTTTTTATATGCTACTCTTTCTTTCTTATCTCTCATTTCTCTCATTCGACAACTCCTTTAATACTAAAACTAATATTTGCAACCCTAAAGCTAAAACAATTAATAATGCTACTATGCACAATAACCAAAATAGACTACTTGCAATCGTTGTTAACATTCTTCGTCCTCCTCAATCGTGATTAGTAAATAAGAGTTTTTATTCTCGTATCTCTTATTTCCATAACTGTATAAAGTTGTTATTCGCTTGTTAGTAAACTCTGCCATTTGTTTCATTGTTCCCACGAAAATTAATTCGTCTCCGTGATACAATGCATACTCCTTCTCTATATTTGCCATTTTTTAATCCTCTATTTTTTTTCGAAAATCAATATAATTAATCCTATAGTTTCCGTATCTTCATAAATGTATCTTTCAAAGTCAATCAACTTCCAACCTTGTAATTCACGTTCTTTAATCTCTTTCTTTGCCTCTAGTTCCATTTGTTCGTTAGTCTGATTTTCTTTTCTGAAAATAAAACTGCCATTTAACTTCGTTTCATCCATTACTTTTACGGCGTTACCAATAGGGAAAAAAGCTTCACTCCACATTCTAGAAGGACTTCTCATTATTCGATACAATTTATATTTCTCAAGCAACTTTTTTAGCATTTGAATAATACCTCTTTAATTTCTCTTTCAAAAACTTCTATAAATTTCTCTGCAATCTCATCTGTTTTGAATATAGGCAATTTAGAGATATAATTACAATCAAAGCTACTTTTTGTAAGTAAAATGTCATCACTATTACTATAGTATATTGAACGTTTCACTTGATAAGTATTTGTCCAATCAGGCTTCCAATCTCCTTGCTGTTCTTTAAGCCATTTCTTAATCCTAAACATCAACTTATCTTCTTTTAACTTTTGTTTTGCTTCTTCTTCTGTATCGTGTAAACTTCCAGATAAATAAGTATTCATGAATAGTTCTTGATCTATATTTTCTGTATATACGACTTTTTCAACATCGCCATTATGATATATAAAATAAAATGCTGTTCCTACTTTTGGAATTCCAACTTCATAAGGCTTTCTACATCCGTAAAATAACTCTTCTTGAGTTTCTTCTTTCGTTTCATCTTTTAACCTCATAACCTCATCATACATAGCTTTTAATTTAATATATCTATCTTTGCTGGGCTTTGTCTCTCCTTTCCTCCATTGAGTAATATTCCCTGTGCTTTTAATACCTAATTCAACTGCCAATAAAGTATCGTTCAAATTGTAATACTTCTTAACCTCTTCTAACATTTCCGCTACTGTTTTCAATTAATCGTCCTCCTTAATCAAATTATGTATAAATCTATATGTCATATATATAGCAATTAGCCAACCTGCCATACAAATTAAATCAGTTAAAACTCCCGATAAGCGTTCTCCTAACTCAATCATCATTAGTAAAGCACCTCGATTATCTCGTCACCGAACTCTTTGATAAACTGTTCTGCAATTTCACGTGATTTTAAATAAGGTAGTTTAATAAAGTTGTTACACAAATAACTCCATTTTATTGAAAATCCATAATAGTCATACGTAACATAATACTTTGGTTCGTTAGCTTTCCAATTTAGCGTCCAGTCTCCATTATGTTCTTCAGCCCATTTATGTAATTTAAACAGTAATATACGTTCCTTATCGTATTGTTCAACTTCTTCTTCAGTTTTAAACGGTATACCTCGTTGATATACCTCCTTGTATGCTTGACTACTAATTATATCTCTTACTATATACAATTCTCCTATTTCATCAGCATAGTAATAATCTCCTATATCCTCTGGTACTTCCACTTCATAAGGTTTATAAGGTATCAGCCCACCTTTACTTTCTAAAATCTTAAATCTTAATTCTGTAATTTGTTCTTCTAGTCGTTTTACTTCTTTTTCTAATTCTTTGTTAGTCATTTTTAGTCCTCCTTCGGTAATTCAGCCCAGTAAATAATTGCGCTCTTCATTTCTTTGTGATAATATCTTAAATTTACATCAGCCCAAGTATGTTCTCTTACTTCCTTATTAAATCTATCAAAGATATTATAAATAACTACAACTGGATCCCACAATTTTTCTGGTATTTCACCTTCCCAGATTAAGTCATCTTCTTCTAATTTATTAAGTCCTTGATATATGTGAAAATCATCATAATAATTAGCTTTTTCTTCCTCATTCATTTTTCTTAAATACACTTTATGCCATTTCATTACTATTCCTCCTAAATCATATACCATTTAAAATAATCAACTTTTCTTAAATCAACTTTCTTTCCGTTAAAATCTAGTATTACATTGCCTTTAAGCTCGTCTAGATCTTTATGTAATTTATATACATTATCAACCGTGTTTTTACTAGCATTAACACGAATAATCTCTTTATCTTTCATTGTAAATATTATTTCAAATTCTTCATTATCAATTTTCATCTTTTTACCTCCATATTCATACATTTAAGCCATTTTTTCTCCTATAAATAAGTAAGCTACTAATTCATTCTCTCTATTTATAGAACGGTGCAAGTTAGGTGGGCCTTCATATTCTCCTACTTTAACAATTTTAATATCTACAATGTATTCATTATCTCCTAATGTAATATCGATAAAATCATTAATTTTATGCTCTAGCCCCGAAAACCTATCCTCTGTTAGTTTCACTACTCTTTTAATCATTGTTATCATACTCCGTAACTCCTAACTTTTCCAACTCTTCAGCTAATTCACGTCTAATTCCATATAGCACTTGTATAACTTTGGTTCTATGTTCTTTTTTTAATATTATTTCGTTAAAAGGAGTGCATACCTTTAACGTTCTCGCAGGATTTTCAACGTCCATTGTAAAACTATCCAATTTTTTTATTTCATCAATTAATTCGTTAGCTTGTTTTATTTCTCTAAAATTCATTATTTATCCTCCTAATTTCGGGTTAATTGCTTCAAATTGAAAATCAGTATATTCTCTTCCTTCATTTTTTACCAATTCTCCGTTAACAACAGTAATATATTGTTCAAATTCCATACCACTCTCACTAGCATATATATTAAAATCGACATGATATTTCTTACTGTGTTCAACTAAAAGTTCTTGAATAATAATAGCCCATGCTTGTTTAACTTCTAAAGTTAAATAACAAACTTCATCTTCATAATAATAAAATGATATTTCTTCACTTTCTACGAAAAATCTTCTAGTATTTTTCAAATGCAAATACTCTCTAAATGATTTTTTATGCTCAAATCTATATTCATATGAATCTTTTATCATTTTTATTTCAAGATATTCTGGTTCTGAAAAAATGTCTTTTAATTTAATTAATCTAATTTCATTTTCTACAAAATTTACTATATCCTCTTTTTTACCTCTAATTTTTAAATATCCTTCTCACCAATTCGGCATATTATTTATCCTCCTATAATTTAACTCTTCCACATTTCTTGCATACTTTCCATGAAGAAATATCTATGCTCTCATGAACATATTCATGTATGCAAAATTGTTCTTTCAAAAACTGTTTTATGAATAAAAATATATCTCCTATCATTAACCATATATCTCCTTCAACTGCTTAAATTCTTGTAATTCTCTTATTCTTTCTTTTTGTTCCTGTATCTTTCGCTCTTTAACGATATTAGCCCTTGTAAGCTGTTCTAAACTGTTACTGGCAGTAAATACACCTAACCACAGCCCAAACGTAAATACGACCGTTAAAACGCCTAATACAAGCAAAATTTTATTTAACTTATCCAGATTAAATTTATTCATCGCTATTTCCTATCTAAAAAAAATGTTGTAAAGAATATAAGCCAGGAAGCAACAATTAATAACTAATTGCTTTGCTCTATGATTAACTAAATCTCTTAATGCGTTAAAAAGTGCTTGTTCATTAAGAACATTGTCAACTTGTAATTTTAATACTTTCATTTCTAATTCTTTAATTCTCTTTTCGTCCATTTCTTAATCTCCTATTTCGTTTGCATTCACTTTTAAGACTTTAGCTATTTTTCGGAGTGTTTTCCTGTATCCTAAACCATTTCCAGTACGTATTAAATTAATAGTTGTTGGACTTACTCCACACATTTTAGCTAACAGTCTATTTGATAGTTCCAACTCTTTCATAAGTTTATCAAGTCTAGTCATTGTTAAAACTCCATAAGCTTAACTCTTACATCAACCAATGAATTCGTTAAACCATTGTCAACTCCTGTAGTTTGTTCTAACGGATAAAGCATATTTTTTGTTAAAACATAGTCTTTTTCCTTATATTCAAATGTAATCTTTTTTACGCCCTTATAAAGCGTTCCTATACTTTCACCTTTAACAATATCTATTAATTTATATAGTTTTTCTTCCATTTTTTAATCTCTCCATTAATTCATTAAAATCACTGTCTATCTTCTCAACCTCTTCAATCTCAATATAAAGCCCGCTGTTCTTGTGCCACCTTTTACTAACTTCTAAATCAGTTATTAAGCCATCATCTTTATAAAATCCCATATCACACATTACATCTTGTAATAATTTCTGTAGGTTGTCTAAATCGGGACGAGTTGCTTTCCTCTCCCCGTCTTTAGATTTTTGTGTTGGTTCAAACACCCACACTACCTTTAATCTAATACCTGTTGTATATTCTTTTTTAGGTTGAAACCCACTCAATGCACGTTGCAATGTTGCCTTTGACTTCTTAAGGTTTCCCGTGTTGTAAAATGTTTTAGTTTTGATTGAAAATTTCTTTTGTTGTGCTGTCGTTCGTGGCACAACCGCTATTGGTGCAAAAAATCTTAACACTTGATCAACTCCTTTTTTATTCATCTAACCAGTTATAACCTAGAGTGGAATTTTGATTATTAATTTTATTTTGTTTATCTCTTAATACTGAATTGTATAAACTAGCAATCACATAATTTTCAAAATTAGTAATTTGTTTATATTTTAAGATTTGCTCTACACAGTAATTAATTTGTGTTTCAGTAACATCTTTTAACACGTTCTGTACTATTGTTATATCAACACTAACACCGTTTATATTATAGTCTCCTATAGTCTTTAAATTAGCTTGACTTATTGCTAACTCAACATCTTTTTTTAGCTTGTCAAAATAAATTAAATCGTTGTTGGTTTGATTATATAAATTATCTTTATCAGTTAAACCCTTGTTATTACTAAGTCTTTTATTTTTGATAAAGTTATTATAATTAATATATATATTATTCTCTTTATTAATCTCTTTTATGGTTGGGGCATTTTGCACTAACTGGTTAGGGCATTTTGCACTAACTGGTTGGGGCATTTTGCACTTACCGTTAGGGCATTTTGCACTAACCTCTATTTTTTCGGTTGGGGCATTTTGCACTAACCTAGAATTTTGATTATCACTTTCATTTTTAGTAATATTTTTATCTGATTTAAGATTTTTGTTAAAAGATATTTTGTTGTAATTCACACGATATAATTTTCCGTTTTTATATTTTTTTGTGATTAAAAAGTTCGCTTCCTCTAAATTAATTAGCGTTCGTTTTAAAGTGTCGTAACTAAAACACAGAGGAAAGTCCCTTTCTAACATTTTTTTAACTGATGAAAACATCCAATAAGAACCTTCAAAATAATGCTCATTCTTATTTTTGTTAATAGTACACCAGTAGTCCACTTGCTGTAGGACAAGGGCTTCATAGACCTTGCCTTGTCCTAACACTTCAAGTAAACTTAAATTTAGTGGTATGATTTTAGCTGTATTTTGCACCATAAATCACTATTCTTGCGTAAAAGGATTAAGTCCTGGAGGTAATTCAGTAATCTCAAAATCATTAAATAAAGTATTAGTATTGTTAATTCCACCAGTTCCACTCATTTGCATTTGTTGTTGTTGATTAAATTGTCCTGTATAGCCGTTATTTTGCACGCTGTTAGCTTGATTGATATAATCTAATGCATTTGCCTTACCTTGATTATTAAAACCGTTATAAGCGTTATTTTGGGCTAGATTATTTTGTTGATTAAAATTATTCAAGTGTTGATTAAATTGATTAGCTTGATTATTTTGATTAGCTTGTTGACTTTTTGCTATAAATGAAAATTCATTAACCATTACATCTGTTGTATAAACTTTAGTTCCATCTTGTTTTTGATAACTACCAGTTTGAATACTTCCAGTAATTGAGATTAAATCACCTTTTTGGCAATACTGTGCTATTGTTTCAGCACGTTTTCCAAAAACTTTACAACTTATAAAATCAGTCTGTTTTTGTCCGTTTTGATCTTTAAAATTTCTTTCAACTGCTAAGGTAATATTTAAAGATGAATTATTATTACTAGTTTGTTTTAACTCTAGATTTCTTGTTATTCTTCCGTTTAGACATACGCTATTTAACATTATTTTGTTCTCCTTGTTCTTGTTTTTGTTCCTGTTGTTGTCGTTGATTTAAAATCCATTGCCAAACTTCTCTCAATTCTTCATTAGTTAAATCATCTAATCTAAACTTGTTCTTTTTACTCAAAATTGATTGAATGTGTTGCGGTTGCAAACTTTGTTGAATTGCTTGAATTAAAGAATTTCTTTCAGCCATTATTTCAGTAAAATCCGGCTCAGTTAGTTTAAGTAAGTTCCTGTATAGGTATCTCATGTAGTAAGTGTCGACCGAACCAACAGTTTGAACAGCGTTCCCTGCTCGTTGCATTGCAACCCCTACTTTCTCATTAGGTTGTGTAGGTAAAATAGGTGGGACTTCCATTTTTTTCATTTTGAAAATTCTAGCTTCTGTTGGTTGCTCCACATCCTTAACCACTAACGTTTTATACTCTTCATCTTCAGTATATTCTTCATATAAACCTATTTCTGAGCATATATCAATGGTATGAGGTAGGAAATCTGATAATTGATAGTAGTGAAATTGTCCGTGCTTGTTATATCCAGTTGGCTTTAAATTCAAATCCTTAATTCTTTTTCTCAAGATCAATATCTTTTGTTCTACAGTCATTATTAAAATTCCTCCACCCATTGTAAGTATTCGCCTATTTGTTCTTTAAAATAATCACTCTCTATATCTTCCTTAGTGAATATTTGAGTTAAATCAAATTCACTATCAAATAATAGCTTGCCCATTGCTCCGAACTGTTCACTAACTCTGTTAAATGTAATGTAGAGTTGCTCTCCACCTAAATTTAAGTTTTTTAACGGTATTCTGAAATAACCGCTTCTATCTTTGATTTTAGTATCTTCGTACTTTCTAACGAGTTTCTTTAATTCAACAGGCGTATTCTTAAATGTAGTGCTATATTGTTCGTTCTTACCAACAATAGCGTATATTACATCTTTCTTTATTATTTTGTATTCTTCATCAGTTTCAACAACTTTATACTTTTTGTCTTCTAGTTCTTTTAAAAATTCTTTAGTTGACATCACTATACATTACCTCCAAATATGCCACATAAACTTTAATCACTTCAAATTCTTGTTTAACAGTCAAGCTCTTGTATGCTTTAGCAAGTTCACTATCTTCTTTTTCATACTTGAATACATCTCTAAAATGGAACATGTCATCTATAAAGCCTTCGTATCCATAATTTTCTATTAATTCAAATAGAACCTTTTTTTGATTTTCATTCACTCTCTAAATTCTCCTTGATTTTTGTTTTAATCTACGCTATAATAACAGTAGATTTTAAATTTTGTTTATCGCTCGTTGTTTTAATGCAACGAGCTTTTTTTATTCATCTAACAATTTCTTTATTGAGTGTAAAAGCATTTTTTAGCGTAGTAATTCATTAAATCTTTAACAGCTTTTTCATCCACTTCACTTGCATCTTGTTGAATAGCTGTAAAAATACCACCTACTATATAAGCATTGACAACATTCTCTATTAATTCTTTATTGCTTTCAGTTTCTTTTAAGTCATTTAATTCTAATAATTTTAAAATATCCTCATTAATATTTACTAACATTCTTTATTCTCCTTCTTTAATAAAAGTACCGTCTACCATTTTTCCTTTTCGTTTTGAAATAGTATCGTAAGCATATTTAATGCATTCAACTAACTCTAGCCCATAAGTTTGTGCTATCATATCCAGGAAGTTAACATAGCTTGCTAATCTTACTTCAATATCAATAAAAGTAGCTTCTGTGCTTGTGAATACGTTGAATATTTTAGCGTCCTGTGACTTTAACTCTCTAATGTAATATAGCCAACTAACGTTAACTGTTTGTTGCTGCTTGTTCTAATCTTTCTAAACGTTAAATAAGCTCGTTCACTTACTAAATAAGTTGATATTACTAGCGTTACATAAACATCACCTATACTATCTTTAATTTGAATTAGAGCGTCCTTATTTCCGTTCTCATAGCTTTCAATAGCGTTCTGAAGTTCAGCGTTCTCTTCATCTGATTTAAGTAGTTGTTTAGTTAACCTACCTTTACTTTTAATATTTTTTTCATCAGCCCATTTAGTTATTCTTGTGACATAATCATAATGAAATTCTTTCATCCTATACTCCTTCTTTTTCTATATAAATTAAAATATTTTCATCTTTTATGTATTCTAAAAATTCTTCAACAAAATCACAATCACTCTCTTCATATAATCCAGCTAAAACTCCCACTAGGTTTTCACCTGGTATTTTTCACATGATCAAATAGATTGCTTCCAGTTTTTAAATATTCACCTTTAATAATCAACATATCCTATACTCCTTTCAATTTGTTCAAGTCAATGTCTAATGCATTTGCTAACCTAACGACATAATCAAATTTTAATGTAGCGTTTATTCTGTATCTAAAATTGTAAATACACGTTTTTGGAACATCGCTTATTTCTGATAATTCAGTTGGTTTGATTTTTAGTTGTTCGATTTTCTCAATTAATAATTCTCTAAATTTCATACTGTATTTATTTTTGTTTTTAGTACTAATCTTATATCTAGTCATTTTCTTCACTTTCTTCAAATGCAAACTTACCACGTTCATCTAAAATGTAGAACGGTAATAATGTTGCTCCTAACAGCATTGACAGTATTGTTTGCCACTCAATATTGCTTAAAATGAACACACATACAGCTATAACAGTACAAGTCCAATAGTAAACATTAAATTTTCTTCTTCTCAATTTATCCATTAGCTTACTCTCTCCATTTCTCTTTCTTTTGAATTTATATAGTTGTATATCCTAACCTTGTTAAATCGTTGGTTAGTCTTTGCTGTACCTTGAATGTATAAATAAGAATTCTCAAGTTGTTTAATTTCTTTGATGTATTTCTTATATTTATGAGGATTTATTTCATATTGCAAAAACTCAATCAATTCTTTTTTATAAACCCAATCTTCACGATTTTCAATTAAATCTTTATAAGCATCATAAAAGTTCTCTTCTTTCATTTTAATCACCTACTTAATACCTAGAAATTTGTTGATTGAAGTAATTAGTTTTTGCGAACCTTTGCCATAGTTAAACAAATCAGAAATAAGCGGTCTACTAACTCCTAACGCTTTAGCTAATTTACTTTGGTTTAAATCCTGTCTAGCTAATTCAACCTTTACTTTTCCAATCCAAATTTTTAATTCTGGTGTCATAAGTACCTCCTATTTAATTTTCAATTTACTTTTAATTATTTATTTTAAAAAATAACTCACTACACAACAAACCCTCTAAGTTCGAACCGACCTGAGAAGTACAACATTG
>ERZ773212.150-NODE-150-length-36989-cov-8.996101_pt1 | contig 36989 bp, 33 predicted proteins | sample MGYA00581005_ERZ773212 | MGnify/ENA primary metagenome ERZ773212 (study PRJEB29015, sample SAMEA2738154) | human oral metagenome | biome: human oral; feature: human-associated habitat; material: saliva | place: China | collected 2196 ... | reverse complement strand
GGCGGTCTTCTACGACGACCTTACCGGGTTCTTCCATAATGACTGAACGCATTAGCTGTACTCACTTTCATGTAAATTCTTTAGGTTTTAACCAGTCGTTGTATTAGAGTACGCCCTTCGAGTTACTCGAAAGCAAGCACCATGGAAGATAAAAAGTATGTTATTCCACATCTATTTTTGAGAATAAAACTTAGTATCTTATACCTTTGGGGTGCCGTGAGATACTGGAATTATGAGTTACAGCGTCAAAGAAATCTCAGAAAAGCTTGACATAAGCCCGCATACGGTACGGTATTACAGCGACAAAGGCCTTATTCCCACTGTGCAACGAGATGAACATGGACGGCGTGTTTTCACCGAAGAATGCGTGGGGTGGTTTGAAACGATTCACTGCTTACGTGCATGCGGTATGAGCATTAACGATGTCAAAGCCTATGTAGACCTCAGCCGTCGTGGCGTGTCTACAGCATCGGAGCGTTTACACATTATCGAACATTACGCACACGTTGCCCGTCAGCAGCTACTTGATGCTCAGCGAAGGATTGATTTTGTGGACCGAAAAATTGCGTACTACCAAGATTTAATGGCGCAAGAGAATAAGAAGCATGCATAACCTAGCGCTCAAGTTATTAGTGAATATCGAATATAAATCGGGGTACCCCACACCATATAGGTGAGGTACCCCGATCATTATCCCTCTCAGAGAGTATGTGTGAAAGGCCCGTCTACCCAAGCTATCTTTTGATACTCTCTAGCATTGGATCTCGCCACCTTACACAGGCTGGATCTTCTTCTTATTCATGAAGGGTTACCTGTGATGCAGGAAGCTGCTGCACCTTCAAAGACGATGCAGGAGCATTGGTGTAAACCCTTACCTTAACGGTGCGCCCTTCCATGGTGCATTTATCGGGCGCTCCAAGCACGGAACCCTCAACAGTGGCCACGTGGAGAGTACCGTTACTTTCAGCAGCTTCGGCACGTACATCAAAACAAGTTGCGGTACCGGTCGGTACGCTAAAGGTAATCTCGTGATCACCCGTCACCTCATAATCCGACCAGTTAACAACATGTTCATGTTCCAAGGGGACGGAGTTCGAATCATGTACTGCCGGAGCTGAGATACCTGCATCCGAGCTAGTTGCCGGAGGAATGACCGGAACGAACGCCTGCACATATGCAGAAGCTGCGGGGGCGGACAGCATCGAAGCGCCCAACGCGAGAGAGACGGCGCCGACCCCGACCAGGGTGGCACGCCGAACGGCTGACAGCGTAGTCTTAAACATGAGCATCGCTCCTTTGCTCGACAATTGCTTGCATCTCCACCCTATAAGTTTTTAAATCTCAAGTGAAGAGTTACATAAAGATGACACACCCAAGATTTAAAAAATTTTTACGAGTCTCCTAGACTCCCCTGAATTTGACGCACAAAACCCGTATATTCCCTATGTTTTCAAGGAAATATACGGGTTTCTTAAAGTTATATCTTCCTGATCTCAGGATCAGTTTTTGAGACTAAAAATCCCAGTCCTCATCCTCAGTGTTCACGGCTTTACCGATCACATAAGATGAGCCAGATCCCGAGAAGAAGTCGTGGTTCTCGTCGGCGTTGGGCGAAAGAGCCGATAAAATAGCAGGCGAAACATTGGTCACGCTCGCGGGGAACATCGCTTCATACCCCAGGTTCATGAGAGCCTTATTCGCGTTGTAGTGCAGGAACTTCTTGACGTCTTCGCTCCAGCCCACACCGTCATAGAGTGAATGCGTGTAGGCTACCTCATTCTCATACAATTCGTACAGCAGGTTGAAGGTGTACTCCTTAAGTTCTGCCTGCCGTTCCGGGCTCTCTTTTGCTAAACCACGTTGGAATTTATAGCCAATGTAGTAGCCGTGAACAGCCTCGTCACGAATAATCAGACGAATCAGATCGGCGGTATTCGTCAGTTTAGCGTGCGCCGACCAGTACATGGGCAGGTAGAACCCTGAGTAGAACAGGAAGGACTCCAGCAGCGTAGAGGCAACCTTCTTCTTGAGCGGATCATCCCCCGTGTAGTATGCGAGAATAATCTTCGCTTTCTTCTGCAGGTGCTCATTTTCGGAAGCCCAACGGAAGGCATCGTCAATCTCTTTAGTCGAACTCAGAGTCGAGAAAATCGAAGAATACGACTTAGCGTGCACCGACTCCATGAAGGCAATATTGGTGTATACGGCCTCTTCGTGGGCGGTGACTGCATCAGGCAAAAGAGACACAGCACCAACGGTGCCCTGAATAGTATCCAGCAGAGTCAGCCCCGTAAAAACACGCATGGTCAACTCTTTTTCTTCTGCCGTCAAGGTCTTCCATGAGGGAACATCATTGCTCAGCGGAACCTTTTCAGGCAACCAAAAGTTACCGGTCAAACGGTCCCATACCTCAAGATCCTTATCATCTTCAAGACGGTTCCAGTTAATAGCCTCAATCGGGTGGTCGACGAGGTGCACTTTTTCACTCATGTGTATCTCCCAGATTGGATGTCACGCCCACACAGGCATGTAATATTTTCTAAGTTACCAAGCGAGTCTGTTTCGGGGTACAAGAAGAACCTCTTGCACCCCGAAACCCGTAAGATGCTGACTCATTTACAGCATGCAGGATACGCAGCCCTCAACTTCGGTGCCTTCAAGAGCCATCTGACGCAGGCGAATGTAGTAAATAGTCTTGATACCCTTACGCCATGCGTAAATCTGGGCACGGTTAATATCGCGGGTGGTCGCAGTATCTCGGAAGAAGAGAGTCAAAGACAGACCTTGATCCACATGCTGCGTTGCCACGGCATAGGTATCAATGATCTTCTCGTACCCAATTTCATAGGAATCTTGGAAGTATTCCAGGTTATCGTTCGTCATGAACGGTGCCGGGTAGTAGACACGTCCCAGCTTACCTTCCTTACGAATCTCAATCTTAGAAGCAATCGGGTGGATCGAAGAAGTCGAACCGTTGATATACGAGATAGACCCGGTGGGCGGAACGGCCTGCAAGTTCTGGTTGTACATGCCGTATTGGGCTACATCGGCGGCAAGCTGAATCCAGTCTTCGCGGGTCGGAATATGATGCTTAGCAAACAGCTCACGCACCCGTTCGGTCTGCGGTTCCCATTCCTTCTCAATGTACTTGGCGAAGAACTCACCGTTAGCGTACTTTGAACTCTCAAACCCTTCAAAGGTCACGCCGCGCTCCTTGGCGATCTCCATGGAAGCGCGAATAGCATGGTACGTCACCGTGTAGAAGTAAATATTGGTGAAGTCCAGACCTTCTTCGGAACCATAGTAAACGTGCTCACGCGCCAGGTACCCGTGCAGGTTCATCTGCCCCAGACCGACCGCGTGGCTCATATCGTTACCGCGTTCGATAGACGGCACGGAACGAATATCGGATTGGTCGGAAACTGCGGTAAGCGAACGAATAGCGGTTTCGACGGTTTTTCCTAGGTCATCACCGTCCATGGTCATTGCGATGTTGAGAGACCCAAGGTTGCACGAAATATCTTTCCCAATTTCGGCGTAGCTCAAATCGTCATGGTAAATCGACGGCTTTGAAACCTGCAGAATCTCCGAACAAAGGTTAGACATGATGATCTTGCCTTCAATCGGGTTAGACCGGTTAACCGTATCCTCAAACATCACGTAGGGATACCCGGACTCGAACTGCACCTCAGCAATAGTCTGGAAGAACTCGCGCGCGTTGATCTTGGTCTTGCGAATCCGCGAGTCATCCACCATTTCGTAGTACTTCTCAGAAACATTGATATCTGAGAAAGCTACTCCGTAGATACGTTCTACATCGTAGGGCGAGAACAGATACATATCTTCGTTACGCTTTGCCAGCTCGAAGGTAATATCAGGAATCACAACGCCCAAAGACAGGGTCTTAATGCGCACCTTCTCGTCCGCGTTTTCACGCTTAGTATCTAAGAAAGCATAAATATCGGGGTGATGCGCGTGCAGGTAAACCGCGCCTGCACCCTGACGAGCACCCAACTGATTTGCATATGAGAACGCATCCTCAAGGAGCTTCATCACAGGTATAACACCGGATGATTGGTTCTCAATCTTCTTGATGGGAGCCCCAGACTCACGTAGGTTCGTGAGGGCGAACGCGACACCACCTCCACGTTTTGAAAGCTGCAGGGCAGAGTTGATGGAACGGCCAATCGACTCCATATTGTCCTCAATACGCAGCAGGAAGCAGGAAACGAGCTCACCACGCTGCTTCTTACCAGCGTTCAGGAAGGTCGGGGTTGCGGGCTGAAAACGACCGGAAATGATCTCATCTACGATCTCTTCTGCAAGTTTTCCATTGCCTTCAGCAAGAAGCAGAGCCACCATGCATACACGATCCTCGAAACGCTCCAGGTAACGCTGACCGTCGAAGGTCTTGAGCGCGTAGGAAGTGTAGAACTTGAAGGCGCCTAGGAAGGTGGGAAAACGGAACTTGGCAGCATAGGCACGTTTGAAAAGAGACTTCACAAAGTCAAAACTGTACCGGTCGAAGAGTTCCGGCTCGTAGTACTGATTCTCAATCAGGTACTCGATTTTTTCTTCGAGATCGTGGAAGAAAACCGTGTTGTTATTAACATGCTGAAGAAAATACTGACGTGCGGCTTGACGGTCGGCGTCAAATTGGATCATGCCGTTTTCATCGTAGAGATTCAGCAAAGCGTTCAGCTCGTGGTAACTCATACCTTTGAACTTGTCAGGTACCGCTTTGGAGCTGTGTCCGGCACCGAGAGTCTCTAGCGCTGAAGGCAGTTTTGCGTCCAAAATTCTTCCAATCCTTTGTTTACTTTTTCGACATCTGAGGAGGTTCCCATAAGCTCGAACTTGAAGAGCAGGGGAACATCGCATTTCTTCGCCACAATATCTGCTGCGATTCCGAAGAGAGATCCGAAGTTTGTATTTCCCGATCCGATAACACCGCGAAGCTGGCGACGGTTCTCTTCATTGTTCAGGAATTTGACTACCTGCGGGGGAACATTGCCTGCACCTTCAGGCTTCCCGTATGTGGGTACGCACAACACATAGGGTTCGTGCATAACGGGAGTCTCATCCTTAGTTCGCAGAGGAAGGCGCACGTTTCGTGCCTGTAGTTTCTCAACGAACTTATGAGTGTTGCCTGAAATTGAGGAGAAGTAGACAACGAGCGGCGAATCCTTACCCAACGAGCTTTGAGTCGCTCGGCCCTCAGCGGCATCACGTGCCTGAAGAATAATCTTCTGAATCTCAGCGTTCTCATGCGTAGGATTTTGTGCGAGGGGGGTGCTCATATTTCTCCTTACTCCACGATCGAATACCCACGGAAATTCTGTGGGTTGAGTCGTGCTTGACGCTGCCGCCTATGCTAATGCAAGCGCGTTAATCTTGTCAGGTTGGAATCCTGACCAATGCTCTTCACCGGCGATGACGACCGGTGCCTGCATGTATCCGAGGGACTTAACCATCTCTAGCGCCCGGGAATCTTCCGTAATGTCTACTTTGTCGTAGTTGATGCCCTTGGCGTCTAGCGCCCGGTAGGTCATGTTGCACTGAACGCACTGCGGTTTGGTGTACACGGTCACTACCATCGGTTTTCTCCTTGTCAGCCCCAAGGCGGAGCGTAATTGCGTGAATACTTTGTGTGCAAGGCAGAGGATTCTTGTGCTTGATGAGACTTCCTTTAGCTCTAGAAGACTGGAAGCATTTCGTCATCGGCCGCGCAAAGAATCGAGCCGGGTATTAATACTACATGTTGTGTCTGAAAATTTCTCTGGCACAAGATGCTGTGGTGAAGTGTGGATATTTTGTTCGAGAAACCCACACGCGAGCACAAGGACATTCAGTTTATCCACACCTCAGGAGAGTGTAATTCCGCTAATTATTGCGGACAATACAGAGTTATCCACATATCGGCTCTGTGAGCGGAACACGCATCGCTCTTTTAAACTGAAAATCTGTTCTGTTTTTTCAGGGCGAACAGGCCTTTGTGTGAGATTTCTGGCATTGTTTCCCTCTTGATTTTTAAGCTTTTATACCCATTCCTTGATTCTCTGCGGAACGAGGCTGAAAAACTCGCCTGGAATCCACCTACATGCGTCGTGTTGGAAGTTTTTTATGGCTTTTGAGAGTATGGCAAAGATGTGATTAAGAAATTTTTGAAACATTCAGATGATCGGCGTGTTGTTGGGTTTTTGTGAGAGAAATCGTCAAACCCATTAAAACCCACATCTCGTATGAGGTCAGTACAGTTCGCCTGTGGATAAGCGTAATGATCTACTTGTCTCAATAGTTGTTCTTCCCCTGCCAGCCCTCAAGATGAGGTCAGCTCTTCCCCACACCACAGAGAACAGCCATACAGATGTACAACCTAATACGTGTTTAGAGAAGTCCTCGCTCACGAAGCAGTCGGCTCAACGTATGCCCATCATTCGCTTCCATCCACAATGGAGAATTTGTCATTTTTTGCGCTCTCTGATCGCTCCAGACCCGCCCAGAGGCGAGAACGCTCTCCCCCACCGTGAGGTTACGAATCATGATAGCGGCGACGTTCTGCGGGTAGCGCACCGCAAATCCGTTGTATATATCCGGGTCACGCTGTCCGTCGTCGCCGATAAGAATCCACTGCATCTGGGGAAATTCTTGGGCAAGTCGTTTTAGAGAGTTCACTTTGTGCTGGGACCCCGACCTAAACCAGCGGTCAGGAGTTGGCCCCCAGTCTGTTAATAGGAAGGTTCCACGCGGGTAGCCGTTGCGGGTCAGAAAGCGGCGCAGTGTCGGTGTAATATTCCAAGCGCCAGTGGAAAGATACATAAAAGGTGCCTGAGGATGTGCTCGATGAATGCGATCCATGAGCACCGCCATGCCCGGGGTCGGAATGCGCGCGTGCTCATCCAGTACAAAAGAGTTCCACGCAGCGACAAGAGGACGCGGCAACATAGTCACCATAACGGTATCATCGACGTCTACGATAACCCCGATTTTCTGGGATTCCGGAACGATATAAACGTTAGTTTCAACGGCGCGGGAACCCGGTACATACATGATGACCTTATGCATTCCGGCCGGTAAGTCTAGGTCAAGGCGCACATCCAGCACTCCACCACGGTCGGTTCGTACCTCAAACGTATGCCCCGCAATAAGAATAGTCACATACACATCCGACATGGCAACGGTGGTAAAAGCCCGCCACCCGCGCGTCGGGTTATCGGTATCTTCGGTGCCTTCCACCACATGCAGGAGTTTTTCAAAGGCAGCCGTTTTATAGAGGGCACGCCCAAGAATACGCACCCACCCGGATTCAGTATCTGTGGCTACCCGTCCATATCCTTCAGAAGGCACCACAATAGGCTCACGCCCGTGAGCCACAGCTCGCTGTTCACGCCAACGATGCACGGCATCGCCCATACGATACCCTAGGTTAACGGCTTCACCTGCAACTTCGGTGACCACGCTGCGCAATTCTTGTGAGCCTAGATTCTCCATGCTTTCTAGTTTTCCATATCTTGCAAGAAAACACCCTATTTTCAAGTTCGACTTCTAAAGCGTCCTCATCAATTAGTTTCATAGCCGCTCAACCTTTTCTCAGGGGGTATTCAAACGGGTTAAAGAGAAAAGGATCTCGGTTCCCCTCTACTGTGGAAACCGAGTCCTTCTCTTTCGTCGTTAGGGCTGCTACGGATTTAGTGTGTGCGATAGATCAGATACTCTCAGCCGATGAAGGAACAAGTATCAGTTCAGTGCTCACCACTTTCTAGTGATGCTCAGACTGCCCAGATTCTTCAGTATGCAGCTGGAATGGACCTGAGCTGAGTTTTACCTGGCAGTACGCCGAGCCTTTACCTTCTGACTGTTCTACGTGGTGCACAGGCTCTTCCTCACCGGTAACTTTGATACCGCATTTCACCACGTCATTAGGGTTATCCGCATAAACAGCTACCTGAATGACCTTGCCAGCCAACTCATGGTTATCAGTCGAAGTCAGTCGGTAGTAGTTAGTTTTCGCTTCTAGACTCTGTTCGGCAGAGTTGATTTCTTGACCGTCTTGAAAGATCCGAAGCTTTCCAGTTTGAGCCTTATAACCATTATGTTCACTGCCGTTTAGGATCTCGGCGGAGAGGGTAATATCGCCGCGATTTCCATAGTCTGGAGCGGAATTCAGAGACAAACCGGGCACAACTTCTGCGGAGCACCCGGTGAGTAACGCAACCGAAGCGGCCGCAACGAGAGTAATTTTCTTGACCATATGTCCATGGTAACAGTAGGCTACAGGCGAAAACGCTAGATGATGCAAGGTTTCAGCATTGTATCCGTACTAGTTAAAATCTGACACTTTCGCAAAAGCGTCGATTGTCATCTCTTGAGCTAACCGCACGTTATCCTTAAGAGTATGCCGCACTCTCCTTCACGCCGTCTGCTTCTCGCTGGTTCTCTCGGTGCATTAGCACCGATTATTTTTGCGTCCACGCCCAAGACTATTACTGCGACTACTAGCGATTTTTCCTCTACCGCTCATGAAACACAGGATAATGTTCCTGAGTCGCTCACGTTCTCTCCCGCAGCGCCGCCAAAGCCGAATGAAGGTTTCAACGTAGCAACTATTGCGAAACAGCCGTGGTCTGTCCCTATGACCCACCTGCCGGGTGAAGGACGTTATATCGCGTGGACCGTTGACGATGGAGTCAGCCCAGAAACAATTCGAGCCTACGCAGAATTTGCTGCGCGTACCGGTGTGCGCCTAACCTTCTTTGTCAATATGACCTATGTGGGGTTCACTCAAAATGTTGATGTGCTTAAGCCGCTAGTGCAAACCGGACAGCTTCAAATTGCAAACCACACCTTTAGTCACCCCGATTTAAAAACTCTCAAAGATGATCAGATTAAGCACGAACTAGAGAAGAACGAGGCTGAGATTCAAAGAGTTTTTGGGGTCTCGGCAAAGCCTTATTTTCGTCCCCCCTACGGCAGCTATGATGCGCGAGTGCTCAAAGTAGCCGCTAGCGTAGGATACACGCGCCCGGTGCTGTGGGAGGGAACTCTCGGAGATGAGGCTAAAACCTCAGCGCGTGTTATCTATATGCGATCGCTCAAATACGTTCTGCCGCAACGAATCCTGTTAGGGCATCTGAATTTCACGACCATTATTCCGCTTCTTGATCGTCTTGCTGGGCTAGTCGCCGAGCGTAAACTCATCACGGTCACACTCAACGACTATTTTGAGGGGCTAACCGAGGAAGAACGTAAGGCTTCCGAGCCAAAACCCGAAGATAAGAAGGACGAAAAGAAAGAAGAACCAGCTTCCCCAGCTCCGGCCGCGGGATCTGGCCTTGGCACCACCGGAAATTAGAAACATACAGGATTTTAAGAAATATGTGTATCTTTGACCGTAGGTACAGCAAACGGTTAAAGAGGCACATGTTTTGATCCAGCGTCATTCGCTTTGGCTGCAATAGGAACAGCCATGCCCACCGAATCCGCAGGTTGTTCCTCCCCCCTGGAGGCATCAGAGCTTCGAGTCGTGTGGTCGTACGGGGCTCATAATTTAGGGCTTGTGAGTTTCAGCCCAAACCTGGTTGAGTCCTTCCAAAATCGCTGCGGGCGGTTGAGCCCCGTTAATAACCCACTGAGCCTCGATCAAAAAGAAGGGAACACTCGTAATACCCAGTTCCTGTGCCACACGTTCGTCAGCGCGCACGTCCTCAGCATAGTGATCAGCCGCGAGTATTTCATCAACCTGACGTGAATCGAGACCGATTTCAGTGGCAATCTTCCGTATGGACTCGTGTTTTTCAATGGAGCGTCCCTGCGTAAAATATGCTTTTTTGAAAGCCTCTTGAGCCTCTGCTGCTTTCCCCTGTGCAGTTGCGTGATGAATAATACGGTGAGCATCAAAACTATTGCCGTACTTTGCGTTTCGCCAGTTAAAGTCCAAGCCTACTTCTTGGGCACGTTCTGCTATTCCTTCTTGAGTAGCAATAGATTCTTCTAGGTTGAGGGAATATTTCGCGGCAATGCGTTCAGCAAGCGGCAAAGCATTGTCCTCCCAGGCATTTTGGTCGAGCTCAAAGCTATGCCAACGAACCTCTACTTCATCACGGTGCTCAAATTGGGCGAGAGCTATTTCAAAATTCCTCTTACCTAAATAGCAGAAAGGGCAAACAATATCTGACCAAATATCTACGCGCATCATGTACCTTTCAAGAGACTAACGATTACGCCGGTAAAACTTGCACAGCACTAATTTATCCCAGCGTACGTTCTACCCGTAATAGTCGCGCAAGGTTACGGGGGTAAGATTCCGTTCGTCCAAAAGCATTTTGATCTTATCGAGCACTTCAATAACTCCGGGGTAGTTCAAATGGCCAATGAGAATAGTCTGCGAGTTCGCATATTTTTCGGAATATGCGTATATTTCTTCGGCAGGTATGGGTGAAGAATCAGCTAAAGACCCGTACCAGAGAACCGCCCTGTCGAATCCTGCACCTGCCGCAGCCTCAAGCACACGAGAATCATAGTATCCGTATGGTGGGCGGTAATATGGTTTAGAAGATACGCCGAAAAGCCGCTGTATCTCTTCGTCATTTTTCGTTAATTCTTTGGCGATTCCTGCATCATCTAGCGTAGTCAACGCCGCATGCGACCACGTATGATTGCCGATTTGAATCTGCCCTGATTCTACCAACGGTTTAAGAACGTCTAGGTTCGGTTCAAAAGCGTTATATGACCCGTTGATAAAGAAGGTAAGCCGGGTTCCCGTTCGGGCGGCAAAATCTGCATAGGCGCGCACAACATCAGGACTTTTCCCGTCATCAACGGTCCAAGCAATATAGTTCCCTGCACCTTCCAAAGCGGTTTGCGGTTCATCCCACGGGTGCGCCACCTCTATGGGATTTATCGACTCCGGCAAGGCCGCTTTCTGATGGTCGTCCTCTTCTGAGGAATCTAACGCTGGCGCCGAAGATGTAGAGGACGAATCTACCCATGATGCTGATTCCTCAATGCCCGCGACCTTTTCATCTCGTGTTACGGCATAAGGCACGCCTGCGCCCAAAAGCGGGGTGAGCATACCTAAAACGGCCGCTCGTCGTGGTATACGGGTGAAACGATCCGCCGAATTACGATGTGGAGTTTCTTTGCTTGGACTCTGGTGTTTATATGGGTACATATACTTCTACCCTATCGCGCTCTCGTGCAGAGACATAGTGCTTTTACATAACTTATAAAGTTGGGCGGGAGCGTTCCCACCCAACTTTTTATAACGTAGTTATTAGGGTTTATTTCTTTTTAGGTTCGCAGGCGATACCATCACCGTCTGAATCAAGATGAGTTCCATACCCCGGCTGTCCGCGGTATAAAGGCGCAGCCCCTGCCGCCCGTACAGCAGCACAATTTTTGTAATAGACACCACCACCGTTATTTACAGGCGCAGGCTGTTCTGGAACCGGGGCAATATGCCGTTGCTGCGCCGAAGTCTGCGCAGGCACTGGAGCAACAGGTTGCTGCTGCACGGGATCCTGTTGCTGTTGAACCGGAGAAGGTTGTTGAGCTGTCTCGGGTTGCGGGGCAGAAGTAGAGGCGTCATCAAGAGGTACCTCGACAACATCCTCATGTTGTTCAGCGTCAGCAGTGGCAGCTGGTTCTGGCGTTACTTCAGAAATAGTAGGAGAGGTAGTTGGAGTAGGGGTTGGTGACGGAGTTATGGAAGCCGTAGGGCTTGCAAAGGTGCTCGTAGAGGCCGTCGCAGAGATTGATGGGGATGAAGAAGGGGTTTGTTCTTTGCGGGCATTATTGCCGGAGCATCCGGTAAACAACACAGCACCAATAAGCGCCACCGCGACAATGTGGTTTCTCATATACATTTGTTCCTCATGAATGAGTGGTGAATAAATCCTCATGGAGAGCTACCATAGCTCTCTGTACTAGTTTAGCCTAAACTTATGGTCTCTAATTACTCCGTGTTTTTATATTTGAGAAATTCCCAATGGAGTCGTATCTTGACATATGTTTCTTAGAACAGGTTCATCATTATGAAGTTTTTATCTCTGAGTTATAACGAATGTCTTCTTCAGAAGATCTTCGGTTTTTCCCTAGAAGCCTCACAAAATTCAGCATAATATTCTTGCTATCGAAGGTTTTCGAGAAAATTATCGAGCTCAGCAGGAGCACAGAACCGGTATATATGGGCTTGTACTTCTGGATGCGCGCATGCCGCCATAATACGCGGCAAGCTGTCGCGCCTATAGCGCAGAATCCATTTCCAAAATTCTAGGTTCTCCGGGGAGCGCCGTAACGCACGCATACCGCATACGAGAGCGCTAAAGTCTAAGAGAATAACCGTGTCTGCCGCCTTGAGCCGTTCTAGTAGTTTGGTATCATACACGCCTAAATCACCGTCTATAATCCATTCAGGCTCAGAGATGATCTGCTGATGAATAACATTCCACTGATCTACTGGAGTAGGCGTAAGGTCTTCATCCCAGAAATACTGGTCTAGCTCGAAAACAGGTAGTTTATAGCGGGTAGCAAGATAGGAAGCCAGGGTACTTTTGCCGGCACCACCGCGGCCTAAAATAGCAATACGTTTCATCATGACACCTTATAAATTCTCAAAGACTAGTAGTATTCGAGTTCGTCAATGCTGCCCAATACGGCAACATCCATAGTTCTCAGGGCCTCAAGATTTGTAATAGTGTCATCTTGATCAATCAGATATACAGTGTATCCCTCGTGTCTCATTCTTCTCATAATTTCTAGAAGCATATGCTGGGCTACCTCATCCACAGAATAAACTCGGCTAATATCGAGTGCTATTCGTGTTCCCGTGTAGTGTGTATCAACAATTTCACGGATAACTCGCTCTGCACCGGCAAATCTAATTCTGCCCTGCAGTTGAATTACCTGGATTATTTTCTCACCGGAGCCTATTCGGTAGTTAGCTCGTATTGCGGACCGAGCAACAGTGGGTATGTTCATAACGTGCATGCCCATATCTGAGGAAAACCGTTCGAAGAGAGATACACCGCGCACACTGTTGCCGTGTACATCTAGGCGTGGTGAAAATGTTGCTAGTCCCAGCTGGCCCGGTACGGCGCCAATAATTCCCCCGCCTACCCCACTTTTAGCAGGAATTCCGACCTGCGTTGCCCAGTCCCCTGCCGCGTTGTACATTCCGCAGGTGAACATAACACTCAATACCTGGCGCACCACTGTCTTAGGGACTACCTGTTCCCCAGTAACGGGTTGAATTCCGTAGTTTGCCAGAGTTGCCGCCATCATCGCCAAATCCTGCACGGTTACCAGCAAAGAGCATTGACGGGTGTAGCCTTCGACTACGCCGGTGGGGTTCTCCGTGAGAATATCGTGACTGCGAAGCATATGAGCGATCGCTAGATTACGATGCGCGTGCTCGATTTCAGATGAGTACACCGCTTCATCAACGTCAAGGGAACGGCCAGCGAAGGCAGAGAGCCCAGAAATCACACGTTCCATACGCTCTGCCGGATTCATTGTTTCTGTACCGACTAAAGAATGCGTGGTAATTGCGCCGGCGTTAATCATGGGGTTTAGCGGACGACCAGAGCTATCTTCAAGGGAGATCTCGTTGAAGGGCTCCCCGGACGGTTCAACTCCCACTTTGTCTAAGACTCTCTCAAACCCGCGATCAGCAAGGGCTAAAGCATACACGAAAGGCTTTGAGATGGATTGAATGGTAAATAGCGAATCAGTATCGCCGGAAGCATAGAGTTCCCCATCGACCATAGCTATAGAGGCGCCAAGAGGTTCAGGATCAACCTCGGCAAGTTCAGGAATATAATTCGCAAGTACACCCGTTCTATCGGCCGCAACACTTTGGAGGACTTCGTCAAGGTAGCTCGGTATCGGTGAATGCATGAGTTCCCTCCTGACGGATGATATTTTCCTAGTACACGGCGTAAGGTTCTTGAGCGTAGAAACTTCATGCATCTTCGCGGTGGCAAGATTCCGCCCATTCCTTAGCTTCTTGAAGTTTAGCTTTTACGTCTTAAATACTCCAAATATGGCTTAACTATTCCATCTGTTCATAGGTGTATTCCCCTTTCCTCTTCCCAAGGGCTAGGGCAAATTCTGCTTTCAGGTAGTTTTTCGTGTCCTGCAGGTCTTTAGCACGACCGTATATTGTAGCTTTGACATTGATACGAAAATTACGAAAGGAGAATCATGGCTACATTAATTACTGGTGCTTCCTCGGGCATTGGAGAAGAATTTGCACGTCGCTACGCTGCCCAAAAGCAAGATCTCGTACTCGTCGCGCGCAGCCAGAATAAGCTCAATAAGCTCGCCGAGGAGTTCACGTCTCAGCATGGTATTCGAGTTACCGTCTTTGCGCTCGACCTATCCGAACCCGATGCGGCTGAGCGGCTCTGGGAAGAAACGAACCGTGCCGGGTTAGAGATTGATGTGCTTGTCAATAATGCAGGGTTTGGAACCTCCGGTGACGTCGCTGATGAGAGCCCTGAGCGTCTGGAACAAGAAGTACGCCTTAACTGCCTCACGTTAACAGGTCTGACGGCTCGGTATCTGCCCGCCATGCGTGAACGCAAAAACGGAACCATCATCAACATTGCTTCGACTGCTGCCTTTCAGCCACTGCCCCATATGGCGGTGTACGGCGCAACCAAAGCATTCGTACTTTCCTTTACTGAAGCGCTCTGGTCCGAAACCCGAAAAGACGGCATCCGCGTACTTGCGGTCTGTCCCGGCCCCACCGATACCTCATTCTTTGAAATCGCCGGTGAATCTGCAGCAGTTGGAAAAATGCGCTCTGTCCATCAGCTGCTAGACAACACGTTGCGTACTCTAAAAACCACGAAACCCAGTTTTGTGGATGGAGTGGGGAACGCCATTGTGGCGCGATTTGTAACTCGTGTGGTGCCTAAGCGCTTCGTCATGACAATAGTCGATCGTGCGCTCCAACATAGGAGCTCTCAATAGGATGCATACCCCTCTCTTCCCTGGATGAAGGAGCATATTCTTAAAACTCTTTTTAGAATCTTAGCTAGGTTTTTAAATGTATTGTTCGAGGTAATCGCCATACCCCTCTTATCTCTTCGCACTATTATTTCGTGTAAGGGAAAAATACTATTACGCGCCAAAGGTACATTCATGTGAAAGCACCATGTACTGTTAGAAAAATAATAAAATACCGCCCAGTCCTTTCCGGACCAGACGGTCAATAGTGGAGATAAGGGGACTCGAACCCCTGACCCCCTGCATGCCATGCAGGTGCGCTACCAGCTGCGCCATATCCCCTCATATAGTTTTGCGTTGCCTTAGCAACAGAAAACATAATACACATCTTTCTGCCAGGCATGCAAGTTCTCGCACTGGTACAGACATAAAATACGGGGCACCGCCGAAGATACCAAATTCTGGTATGCCTCAGCGGTGCCCCACATGATGCAACAAAATTGTTACTCGTCAGCAGGAACGACCCGAGATGCTTCCTCTTCGCTTTCGCCTTCTAGATCAAACGGAACTTCATGGGTAACACCTAGTTCAATACGCGGAGCCTGCGCCCACAAACGATCCAGAGCATAGAACTCGCGATCTTCTTCATGCTGAACATGCACTACGATATCCCCAAAATCTAGGAGAATCCAACGACCAGATGCACGTCCTTCTCGGCGTACAGGCTTCAAATCAACCTGTTCTCGAAGCGCATCCTCAATTTCATCAGCAACCGCATTGACGAGGCGCTCATTATGTGCCGAAACTACCAAGAAACCGTCAATCAGCCCCATAGCGTCAGAAGCATCCACCGCAAAAAGCTGGGTTCCTTGTTTTTCTTCCGCCGCTCGGGCGGCAATGCGCAGAGCCTCACAAGAGGACTGTGCAGCAGTCATTTTTTCCTTTCTTGCCGTCAGATTTCTCTGACGGACAGGCGCCAAAGCAAGCAAATGCTTATGCCAATCGTTACCTTTGATTGGAGATAAACATATACACACCCAGAATAGCTAGGATAATGCACCCGATAATTACAATCCAGGACAGCAGGGACAAGGACTTATTTTCGCTTGTCTCAATGGATTCGTACTTTGACACTGTTTCATCCGTATTCGTTGCAGGAACCTGTTTCATACTTGCAGTATTTCCAAGCCTACGAGGAGACTTAGCAGCGTTAACCTTCGCAATCGAGGAGGTCATCGCCTTTTCTGTACGTGCAGACACACGCTGTGCGAGTTCAGTTGCTTGGTCTGACGTCAGGTTCTTGCCATCGTTTAGAGCTTTATCAAAGCCTGGCTTATTCTTCGAAGGTGCAACAGGCTTTGCATCCTTATTCTGAGGCGATGGCTTAACAGCAGAAGTAGAACCCGTTGCCGGAGATTTAGCGGGTGTAGAATCAGACTTCTTCACCTGCGAGAGCGAACCAGTACGCGCATTTACCTTCGGGGTGGCGCCGGTACGCTCGGAAACCTTCGGAGTCGAGCCAGTACGATCCGAGACCTTCGACATCGAACCAGTACGAGTATGTACCTTAGGCACAGATCCAGTGCGCGAAGAAGACACCTGCGATACAGACCCGGTACGCGGTGAGACCTTGGGGGTTGATCCGGTACGATCGGACGCCTGCGATGGTGAATCTGCGCCCATCGGATTCTGCAGACGGACAGTATTCCAAGGGTTTGCAACCTTCGGAGCTGCATCTTTCTGCTCAGACGCTTTCACCTTGGGGGTTGAACCAGTGCGATCCGAGACCTTCGGCATAGAGCCAGTACGAGCAGGAATCTTAGGAACAGTGCCGGTTGCCGACGGTTTTCGTTTAACAGAACCGTTCTTTGCCGCTTTCTGCGCAGGAAGAGCACCAGTCTGAGCATGCTGCGCCGAACTCTTTGCTGCGACGGTATCGTTTTGTTCCTTAGCCTCAGAGCCAGCTTGAGCGGATGCGCTATCTTGCTGAGATTTCTCGTCCAGAACCGACAGGTCAAGTCCCTGAGCATCCATCGCGCGGATGGGCGAAGGAAGGTTCAACGGCACAGGAGCAACATTAATGCGGTTCTCATCGGCTTCACTCTGCGCATCAGCTGTATGACGGCTTTGCTGAGCTTTAGAGTCACTAGGTTTTACTGTAGGCTGCGGTGCAGTTGCCGGGCGAGCCTGTGAGGAAACAGTTTGATCCTCGGTCTCAACGATCTCAGTATCTTCACCCTCGACAACAGGCTCATCGCGCACCATGTACTGGTGCATCTTCGGGGAATTATCAGGAGAAATAATCGGGATTGACGAGGTGAACGTCAAATCGTCTGCCTCCACATGGAGGGAATCCTGAAGCAGGGAATCTTCCGGCTGTGGCTGAGGAGCAGGCGCCGGAGGCGCGGCAGGGGCAGCAGCTGGCGCAGGCTTATTAGCTTTAACCTCTTCCGGGCGAAGAGCACGCATAGTGCTGGTTAGCGGCTCAGGTTCATGCAGTTTCTCTTCATCATTCGCATTCAGCTTAATAGACCCCTGAGTAGCGAGTGCAGCAAAACGACGCTGTACCGCCAAAACGCGTGGATCTATATCGTGGGTATTTGCCAAAGACCCCATATTCTCAACAGGGTTAGGGCGCTCGCCACGACCCATAGCGCGCAGATAGTTCGCCACGTCTTCGCGATAACGTGCTAGACGGCGCGGACCCATCACACGCGTGGGAGGCGGCACCTCAATGCCGTCCTCAGTCACGTATGTTTCGTAGAGGTACGCGTCTCCCTCGCTGTAGGGCTTCTCTTCTTTGCCCTTAGCTTCAGCCATGTAAAACCTCTTGTTCCATTACTTTGTCTTCACTAGTTGGTTGAATATCTGTTGAGTCTTTCTGGCGAGGCAGCCCGCCGCCGTAGTGCGTGGCAGCATCCTCAGGAGAATACAACCGATACTTATTGATGTACTGCACCACGCCATCAGGAACCAAATACCAGATAGGGGCACCCTTAGAGGCGCGTTGGCGAATATCGGTTGACGATATTGCCATCGCGGGAATTTCAAGTGTGGTAATCTGCCGTCCTTCGCCTAACGGAGGATCAAGCTCGTGTCCCGGACGGGTCACTCCCACAAAGTTAGCCAACTCCCACAGCTTATGAGCATTACGCCACGTCATGATCTGGCTAATCGCGTCTGCACCGGTGATGAAGAAAAGATCTGCATCGGGTCGCAGAGCACGTAGTTCATTAAGGGTATCAAAGGTATACGTTGCGCCGCCACGATCTATATCTATCCGGCTTACCGTAAATCGTGGATTAGATGCAGTCGCAATCACCGTCATGAGATAACGATGCTCGGGATCGCTCACGTGCCTCTCCCCCGTCTTTTGCCACGGCTGACCAGTCGGTACGAATACTACTTCGTCAAGATCAAACACCGCCGCAACCTCGCTGGCGGCTACTAAATGCCCGTGGTGAATAGGGTCAAAGGTGCCGCCCATAACTCCTAGACGTACACGCCCAGGAGTTCGCGACGGAATCGACTCAAGGCTGAGCCGCAGAGCTTGAAAAGTCACGATACTTTCCTTAGCGACTAGCGGTTATGCTTCTCACTATAGCTACGCAATGCCTGTGCTTCGTCACCCTCCATGAGCTCCGGTGTGTGATCGGGCCGTACAATACCGCGTCCGCTGTACGAGAGAGTAACAAGCAGCAGAACGGTAAATACGACGGCAGCAACGATGCCGTAAACATAGGTCGGGATGCCGTTAAGCATTCCCGCAGTGTGCTCAGCACCGTGAGCTGCTAGGACAACCGAGTTCATGTGTGTGCTTCCTTTCGATGGTTAAGCTACTCTCTATGCTACCGGTTAGGGGCGAAAATACGCGAAACGACGGGCCTATTTATGCGTGATAGTTGAGACATCTTCCACGTCGTCGGGCTGCCTAATTCCCCGACTTACCGGGCTACTGTTTGGCCTCAGGCATATCAATACCTTCAGCTTTACCTTTTTCCTTGAGCTTACGGCGATATTCCACCGATTCAGTCCACACACCCGCAACGCGCTCTTGCTCAAGCTCGGCGCGAGCCTCTGCTTTTGCATCCATGCGTTCCTTATATTCCTCACGTTTTTGGGCTCGGGTGGGGCGAATAATCTCTTCGAGGCGAGAGTCAGTACCACGAGGGGAAGACAGAAGTTCAGCGCCGCCTACCATAGTGGGTTCCCAGTCAAAGACCACGGAGTTATCATTTTCACCGATAACCACGGCATCTCCGGCACGGGCACCGGATTTAAAGAGTTCGTCCTCAACCCCCAGTTTTGCCAGGCGATCCGCCAGGTAACCAACAGCTTCATCATTATTGAAATCGGTCTGCTGAATCCAACGCTCTGGTTTCTCCCCAATAACCCGAAAGAGCGGCTCCAAATTACGTTCTTCGCGGCGAATAATAAATTCTTGTTTTTTCTTGGAGCGGAATCCCTGGGGGCGAATAACTGGGGCTTCAATCGTAGAATTATCTTCTTGAGTAACACGCTTCTGACGGTCTTCTTCCACAAGGTTTGCCATTGCAAAGATGAGCGGTTTAAGCCCTTCATGGGATGCTGTCGAAATTTCAAAAACTTTGTACCCCATGTTCTCAAATTCAGGTCGCACGAAATCGGCAAGTTCACGCGCTTCAGGCACATCAATTTTATTGAGAACAATGATCTGGGGACGGTCATTGAGCGGCACAGTTACCCCAGCAGTGGGGTCTACCGCATAGTTTTCTAGCTCACCACGAATAACTTCAAAGTCGCTGATGGGGTCACGCCCGGGTTCTAAAGTGGCACAGTCAATCACATGCACTAGTGCGGAGGAACGTTCAACGTGACGTAAGAAGCGGTGGCCAAGCCCTTTACCCTCGGAAGCTCCCTCAATCAGACCGGGAACATCCGCAACAGTGTACCGAACATCACCTGCCTGCACAACACCCAAGTTTGGGATAAGAGTGGTAAAAGGATAGTCAGCGATTTTAGGCCGAGCCGCAGAGATAGCAGCAATCAGCGAAGATTTACCGGCTGATGGGTACCCAACAAGCGCAATATCGGCAATGGATTTGAGTTCTAGGACAATATCGGTTTCTTCCCCCGGAATACCGAGGAGTGCGAAGCCAGGTGCTTTACGTTTGGTGGATGCTAACGCAGCGTTTCCAAGACCGCCCTGGCCACCTCGTGCAGCAGTATATTCGTCACCCACATGCAGCAGATCGGCAAGCACGTTGCCGTCACGATCTTTGACGACGGTTCCCTGAGGTACGGTAAGCACTAGGTCTTCGCCGTTGTAGCCGTGGTGCATATCGCCGCGGCCGATATCTCCGTTGGGAGCGTGTTGGTGCGGGCTGTGATGATATTCCAATAGTGTGGTGGTTTGGTTATCAACACGCAAAATCACGTCCCCGCCGTTACCGCCGTTACCGCCGTTGGGGCCGCCGAGAGGCTTGAATTTTTCTCGACGTACAGAGACACATCCGTTGCCTCCGTGACCACCGGATATATGCAGGACCACGCGGTCCACGAATTCTGCCACGGGTGTTCTCCTTCTGGTAAATTCCTGGTTCGCACAAGCCTGAAATACACGAGATTGCTTGAGCTTGGCGAGGAGCGCATCCTCAAGTAGATGCGGAAAATCTTATGGTAAGAGGGGGTAGACTTTCGCCTACCCCCTCTTCCTAGCGTGAGCGAGTTTTACTCAGCTGCTGCCAGGATGTTAACGACCTTGCGGCCCTTGCGGGTACCGAATTCGACGGTGCCTGCTGCCAAAGCGAACAGAGTATCGTCGCCACCGCGACCAACATTCAGGCCGGGGTGGAAATGGGTGCCGCGCTGACGAACAAGGATCTCGCCTGCATTGACGGTCTGACCGCCGAAGCGCTTAACACCGAGGTACTGGGGGTTCGAGTCACGACCGTTGCGGGTGGAGCTTGCGCCCTTCTTATGTGCCATTCTGTTTTCCTACCTTAAGGTTTGTATCCGGTGGTTAAGATTACGCGTTGATTGCGGTGATCTTAACGGTGGTCAGCTCAGCGCGGAAGCCCTGACGCTTCTTGTAACCGGTCTTGTTCTTGTACTTCTGAATAACGATCTTCGGACCGCGCAGGTCTTCAATCTTTTCAGCAGTTACCTTGGCGGAAGCCAGGGACTTTGCGTCAGCGGTGATCTTGTCACCGTCAACGAGCAGCAGTACGGGCAGCTCGATGGTGCTACCGGGTTTACCTGCAACACGGTCAAGGGTAATTTTGTCTCCGACAGAGACTTTTTCCTGGCGGCCGCCAGCGCGTACAATCGCGTATGCCACTTTGGGACTCACTTTTCTCGACATCTTGCTTCTTCGTATCTCACACGTGCAGACAGTCTGCGCTTTCATTGCTGTGCGCTCCACGGGTATCTTATCTCTCTTGGTGAGTAATAAGGAGTGGATGCGACCCGCACTCCTTGTGGGATTGCCCAGTTGGATGCGCGCTCGGTCTGCCGGTGGTGTCTTCCGGAAGTCCTCACTATGGGGAAAACCAGAAGCGGTATCTCCCGCTGACCCTGCGTCGATAGGGCTTCACTGAGATAAATACCAATCGTTAAGGATACTGTATGTGCCCGACTTGGCGCAATCCTTCAGCGTGACAGTAGATCAATAATATTGGGGTTGGCGGCGAGCCCTGCATAGAGAGCAACGCGCCAGTGGTTTGGTCCATATTTTTTAAAATCTCGAATAAGTTCACTCATCACGTAATCCTGTGGTGAATCTGTACCTATTTTCCGGTCTTCGCCGTAGTCGCTCATAGCTTCTGAAAGTTCTGAAAAAATCCCTCTAAACTCTTCAGTTAGAAGTTCACCAGCACTTCGCTGCTCGACCTCAACTGCATTTTTAAACCCACCAAGCTCAGAGATAGCCCTGTACTGAAAACGCTCTGAAAGATCAAAAAAAGTAAACTGCTGATTGATTCGCTCTAAGTATTTATTGTTACCTCGATAGCTTTCTCTAGATGCAACACCATAAGATATGTCAGGGGCACCCCCACGATCTTCAACCGTACATTTTAGCCAGCGATCGATACCATCCACAGGGAAGTAAGGATGAAAAAATTCATAACTTTTATACTCATCAAGTTTTTTACGATTACATACACCGCAGCAGGGAACAAGGTTTAAAGGCTCAATAGCAAGCATATAAAATACAGATTTAGGGAGAAAATGATCCATTTCGCGCCCCATATCCATATTACAATAAGAGCATAAAATATCGCCCATATTGTTAGACGGTAAGTTATTGTATTTCCCTTGTTTTACCCTTGATTTAAAAGGTTCTGCTTTGTTAGTATCAGCAGAGAACCGATCATACGATTTATCGTGGTCTTCTAGTGTGTCTTTTGTTGAAAAATTACTTTGAATCACGTGTCTACTAGAACGGGATCTATTAAATATATCTTTATATTTTTCATGTCGTTGCTTATATAATTCTAAGGAATCTTTCATCTTCTTATAAGCAAAGTTATTGTAAATTTTATTTACATCATTTATCTCAATCAAGTCTCTCCCGTAAGTAATATTTTTATAATTCCACATTAGCGAGAATCCTCAGAATTTTTTTCTTTCAATTCAATATTTTTTCTACGGGAAGAGATAAGACCGTTAAGAACCATAGAAGCTTCCATACCCAAAGATGTTACACCAATTTGAGAGTATATATATTTTTCTCGGACTTCAGGAGAGAATAACTCATTTTTAGGCAAACTATTAACAATATCCTTGAGTGTCTGGCGGAACCCAGTATTCAAAGGGTCTCGACCAAAAATACGATCAGTCAAAATACCAATGTTTTCACCATAGGTTTCAATGTCAGGATTACAGAATGTGGGTGCTTCTCCCACTTCACGAGAGACAATTAATACAAGGTTAGAAGTCAGCTCTTGTATTAAAGCAGGAGAGTGGGTAGCAATCAAAGCGCATCCATTAAATATCTTTAAAATACTATACAATATTCGTAAATATGTCGCAAGGAGAGGGGGATGTAAAGCGTTTTCTGGTTCATCTATTAAAAGTAAAAAATTATTCCCATTTTCTAAATCACGAAGCTTTTCATAATTTTCTAAAACATTATCCAGAAAATAGAGTATTAAGTGTATTATATTAATTTGCCCGCTACTCAATTTACTATATTCGATACCGCTGTCAGAGATAGAAGTTTTCCGAAAATATTCAACAAATCCAGTCATCTCAAATAGCTTATCTTTCTCTAAAACACTAACTGCCCTAATTATAGCGTTATGCAGATATCTATAATATCTTAGATTATTTTTTATGTTATCTGCATGTTCACGCAGAATATTATATTCTAAATCTTCAGAATGATAAAATTTATCATCCTTATCTTTTAATTCTTCTCTAATTGATGGTACTAAGTATATAAATTTAAAATCCTCTTGACAAGTTTTCGCTATACTACGAAGTGTCGAACTTTTACCTACCCCATTGGCACCAATTAAAGCTCCTATAATCTTGTCATTATAATATTCATCTCCCTTATTATGAAAATAATTAATACTAATATTATTATCAATATATAATTCCCAAGACATATCTTTATCCTCAGTAAATAATGATATATCAGATTTTATATTTTCTATAAATTGGCTAGACTCCCCTATAATATAATCAAGCCTCTCTTTTGTAAATGCTTTCTTTTTGGAATCATACAGCTCTTCTTCTCCGAAGCGCATAGTAGATGCAATTAATTCTAAATATTCTCTTTGCAGTGCTATACAGTCTGCACCTACAGTGTTTGCATCTCTTACTGCTTTTAAAAATTCCATTGAAACTTTCTGACCTACTTCATCGTATAAATTATAATAAAAATCTGAGGTACTTATAGATATTATTTTAGAAAAGTTATCTAAATTTAAAACTTTATATTTGAATTCTTCTATTTCATGTATTAACTTACATAAATCTAAGCCTGATACATACATTTTTCCTATATAGTTAGATTTAATAATTTTTTCATTATCTTTATATATATAAAAAATATCTGAAATTAAAATATCATATTGCAGTATTTTCTTCTGCTCAATTATTTCCTCTTCTTCACACAGAGCATCTTTCCTTTTTTTATCACTAAGAATACCTCTCCCTAGCCCAATGACAGAAACTTCTGGCTCACACTCTATTATAAAACTATTAACAAATTTATATTCTTCTAAACTATCTATATTTTTGCAAAAAACAATATCCATAGATTCTCTCCTAAGTCTCAAGTATTGTATATAAATGACATAATATACTTTATCATTCTATCAAATCATTTGAAATGCATAAAGTAGCTAGTTTGTGGAAGGGAGACACCCTAACGTTAGGGTGTCTCCCTTCCACAAACTAGCTACTTTATGCAATAACCTAATTATACTTAGTTATTCTTACCAACCCGCTTAATATCTGCAGCAGAAACACCGATACCGAAGAGAGTCGGAACCTCAGATTCGACGGATGCTTTCGCATCTGCCACAGAAGCCGAAGCCACGACCGAACCGTGAGCCGACTCGGTGGCGTCCACCGTCACGACCTTCGACTGCGCGCCCGCCGACGAAGCGACTCGACGGGAGCGACGTTTACGCGGTGCAGATGAAGCAGCTGGCGCAGCTATCTTCTCCTGAGAACCATCTTTATCATTCTGAGTCTCAACCGAGTTAGAGGCAGACCCGCCGGGGGTAATCACACCGGACACACGCGGCGCACTGCCAATAACACCGCTTACACGGGAGGCCGAAGCTGACTCTTCCGCACGTTGCTCCTGCCCTCGGCCTGAACGCTCCTTCTCAGAGGAACGGCGCGAACGGCGGCGCTTACGCGGGCTCTCGTGCACATCTTCAACCTGCAGATTCTCACGCTCGGCGCGAGGCGACTTCTGCTCTGCTGAAGACTGGTCACCTTGATTTGACTTAAATCCACCGCTCTCGCTGCGGGTAATGCGGCCAGCCTTCTGTGAGGCACGAGCCTTCGCCTCTCCAGCACGAATAGCCTCCGAACGGGAAGACTCACGGGTAAACCGAGCATCATGTTCTGGATTCAAATCACGATCAAATGCCACAGCAAGCTGTTCCAATGTGAAGTCACCCTGCTCACCAATCCAATCGGTCTCGGTTACCTCAGCAACCTTGTCCTCGCGGGATGAGACTTCGCGGTGTGCCTTCGCCCCCGCTTTGATGCCTTGAATTTCCTGCTCCAGCGAAAGCTCGGCAGTTTCGGTACGACGAGAGCGCTTACGACGTTTACGCTTCTTACGGTTTGTTTGGTCCTCAGCTTCAAGCTCATCAGCCGAGTGCGAGGCTGCAGCAATAGAGGCCATAGCGTTGCGGCGCTCTGCCTTCTTCTCGTCCTTCTCTGAGTCCACGCCCTCAGCGGCATCACGGGTATTATTGCGCGAAGCCGCTCGTGAACGCTTACGTTCGGTGCGCTCTTGACGGTGAATGAAATCGGAGGCACCGCCGGAACGTCCGCTTAACGGCTGATCGTGCACCAGCAAACCGCGTCCACCGCATGAGTCACATTGCTCAGAGAAGACCTCAAGAAGACCTGTTCCCAAACGTTTACGGGTCATCTGCACAAGACCCAGCGAGGTTACTTCAGCAACCTGGTGCTTAGTGCGGTCACGCCCCAGGCACTCGATCAGACGACGCAGCACAAGATCACGGTTCGATTCAAGCACCATATCAATAAAGTCGATAACGATAATGCCGCCAATATCACGCAGACGCAGTTGACGCACGATCTCCTCTGCCGCCTCCAAGTTATTCTTGGTGACGGTCTCTTCAAGGTTACCGCCGCTACCGGTAAATTTACCGGTGTTAACATCTACCACGGTCATAGCTTCGGTACGGTCGATCACCAAGGAACCCCCCGAAGGAAGATATACCTTGCGGTCTAGTGCCTTCGCCAGCTGCTCATTAATGCGGTAATGGTCGAAAAGATCATCTTCGTCCTCCCACTTCTGCAGGCGTGAGAGCAGATCAGGGGCAACATAGGTCACGTAGGCCTCAATAGAGTCCCATGCGCTCTGGCCCTGCACGATCATAGAGGTGAAGTCCTCGTTGAAGACATCGCGCACGGTCTTAATCATCAGGTCAGGTTCCTGATAGAGCATTTCGGGGGCAAGCACCTTGCGGGAATTCGCTTTTTCCTGAATCTCTTCCCACTGCGTCCGCAAGCGATTAATATCGTGGGTCAGCTCTTCTTCGGATGCGCCTTCCGCTGCAGTACGCACAATCACGCCCGCGCCATCGGGCAGCTTATCCTTCAAAATCTTTTTGAGGCGTGCACGCTCAGTATCGGGGAGCTTACGCGAAATACCGGTCATTGAGCCACCGGGCACATACACCAGGAAGCGACCGGGAAGCGAAACCTGACTCGTCAAACGCGCGCCCTTATGACCGATTGGGTCTTTGGTCACCTGCACCAGCACGGAATCGCCCGGTTTAAGTGCATTCTCAATCTTGCGGGGTGCACCGTCAAGACCGGTAACATCCCAGTTCACTTCACCCGCATAGAGAACAGCGTTACGACCGCGCCCAATATCGACGAATGCTGCCTCCATGGACGGAAGAACATTCTGCACTTTGCCAAGGTAAACGTTCCCAATCAAGGAATCCTGCTGGGTTTTAGAGACAAAGTGCTCTGCCAGCACGCCGTCTTCGAGAACTCCAATCTGAATGCGCCCCTCTTTTTGGCGCACAAGCATCTGACGATCTACTGACTCGCGACGCGCCAAAAACTCTGCCTCGGTCACGATGTGACGACGGCGCCCCAGCGACCGGGACTCGCGGCGGCGCGCACGTTTAGCTTCAAGACGGGTAGAACCACGCACGCCAGTCACGGTGTCAGAAGCATGAGAATCTGCAAGGCGAGGAGTGCGGACCTTGGTAACGGTCTCAACCTCGTCATTGGCGTTACCTTCAATTTCTATATCTTCGGTTCCACGACGGCGACGGCGACGGCGGTGACTCGTCACCTCAGCTTCAGCTGCTGCCTCTTCACGACGGCGCTCCATACGGTCGCGGCGCTCTTGTTCCAAACGCTCGGCACGCAAACGCTCGCGCTCCACAGCGACTGCAGAAGCAAGCTCAGAAAGCTCAGTGGGTTCGGGCGAATAGAATAGGGGCATAGCGCCCGGGCGCACCGATTCGCGCAACTGCGCAATCTTCTCATTCTGTACGTCACGCAAAGTTTTTGCTGGCTCCGCCGTTTCCTCTTCGTCTGACTTTTCATCTTCGAATGTGCTGGCAGCGCTCTCTTCGTCTGTCGGCTCAGAAGTCTCAGCTTCATCCTCTTCAGCGTCGTAGGTCGCTTGAGGCTCAGAGTCTTCATCGTTCTCTGCCACTAATTCCTCTGACTGGATGGTATGAGGTTCGTCAGCATCTTCGGTGTTTTCTTCCGAAGATATAATGGCTGTCTTATCTTCTTGAGCAGCTTCTTCAGTCTGGGCTTCTTCACGGTTATCAGAGACAGGCTCTGCTACCTCAGCCTGTTCGGCAAGTCCGGACACCTCAGTGTCCACCTCGGGAGAGGCAAGCTTTTCGGCAGAAGAATCGCGGGTTTCAGTTTTCTGAGATTCGGGTTGGGGCATAGTTTCATCAGCTGATGCTGCAGGCTCGGCGGCTTGGGTAAAAAGAGTATTAAGAGTGTTCGCTACTTCTTCGGCAGAGGCCGCAGCCACAGTCTTCCTTGGTGCAGGGGCATGCTTAGCCTTCTGATTACGTAAATCCGTTAACCCAGCCGCAACAGCGTCTTCGGGCGTGGGTTCAGCAACTTTCTTAGCGCGCGATGAGTTTTTACGACGCGGTGCTGCTGATACTGCAGACTCACTATCCTTCAGGGAATCTGTCTGCTTTTCAACCCGGGTATTATTTTTTTCCTGATGAGTTCTCATCGTCTCGCCGGAGACATCCTGTTTATCAGCGAGAGAGATCATATCAGCAAGAACATCCATATTCATGCTAGATTGATGGGCGTTCTTTTCGTCAGCCATTCTTTTCTTTCTTCTTCCTTCAAGAATTTTACGCCGCATCGTAAAACTCTCTACATCAACGCGTTAGCGTGTCATAAGCCTAATTACCAAGAAATACGTGGCTCAAGCCTGCTCTTTGTGTCTGCCTTCGTTTGCTTCCGGGCGTACAAGACGGCGAGCACGAAGTCGGCTTACTCCGCAAATACGGCGGATGCGTTTCTTCATGATGTTCTCGGCCAGTATGTTTAACCGAGATGTCACTAAGATGCCAATGCCTGGGGTCATCATCCGATAAAGTCTTATCTGAACTTTTGCTATGACGGATGCGCGTGCACGTTCTCTCGGTCAATATACTGGGTATCTTTTATGCGTGCGGGGCATAAAAACGTACCGCTCATCATTATACCGTGTGCAATCCAGAACACCCCATACATGCATAAAAAGCGCAACATTGGTGTGACCAACATTGCGCTTATAACGAGAGTAAAACCTAGCCGAGACCTAGTTCAGCATCACGTTTTTCGCGTGCTTTCTGCGCCAGTTTTGGGTTACTAGGCAGATACTCTGGCCCGGAACCTGTGGCAAAGGGAATACCGAGGATGAAAGCGAAAGGAGCTGCGATCAGTAAAATAACCCACACCATCGAGAACTTTCCTGCGGTCAGAAAGAGTAGCGCCGCCAAAAAAATTACTGCTGACGCCAGCATCAATATTGTGCCAAAGCCTTTCACGGATTCTCCTCGGTGATTGAACAATAACGCTACGATTATACGCCTCTTCTTAAAAATTTCGATGGCGTAGATTGGCAGAAGCACACATGTCGGCGCCTCTTTCCCCTATGATATTGAACAACCGCCACAGAATGAACGCAAACAAGATAGAGGAAAATTATGACCGAAAAGACCCTAATTCTGGTAAAGCCTGACGGTGTTGAACGCGGGCTTATTGGCGAGATTTTGAGCCGCTTTGAGACTAAGGGTTACGTGATTGAAGGACTGAAAATGCTTCAGCCCACCGAAGAACTTCTCGCCCAGCACTATGCTGAGCACGCAGGCAAGCCTTTCTATCGTTCCCTCGTGGATTTCATGGTTTCTGGTCCCGTGGTCGCCGCTGTTCTCAGCGGAGATCGTGTAATCGAGGGTGTACGTACAATGCTGGGGGCCTCGGACCCAACGACGGCAGCACCGGGAACAATTCGTGGAGATTACGGACGTGATTGGGATGAGGGTGTGCAAAAGAACCTAGTGCATGCCTCAGATTCCCCCGAATCTGCAGCCCGTGAGATTGCTCTTTGGTTGTCTTAGAGTTGAAACCATATAACAGTGAGGGTGGGTCTTCCATAATCTTCTGGAAGACCCACCCTCACTGTGTTTACATAAAAATTAGCGCATCATATTCATGATCACGTCAAAGAAGCGGATCACAATAATCCCAAAGATGAGAATGAGCACCAAGGTGATAGTAAACCAGCTCCACGTACCGATACTCTCACGAATATTTTCAGGGGCAGGAATAACGCTATGAGAAATATTGCGTACCGTCACCTTTATAAACATGGTAATCGTCATAACCCACACGATCATGCAAAAAAGACATAGGGCGTTAATGTGGAAGGTAGTCTCAAACCAGAGCCAGAAGACAAACGCTGTCGCGAGCGCTAAGCCGATGTTGGTGGCTACCCAGAACCATTTTTTGAAGGTAGCTCCTGCAAGCATGGCGGCGGCTATCGTCATAACGATGGAGAACCCTATGAGTCCGATGAAGGGGTTGGGGAATCCAAAGGCTTCAGCTTGCGGGGTACGCATCACGGTGCCGCAGTTAAGAAGGGCGTTGATGTCGCAGACCGAGGTATGCCCCGCATCCACGAAAATCTGAAGGCGCTCAAAAACAAGGGTTGCCGATGAAGCCAGGGCTATAGCTCCGGTCATAAAGAGCCAGATCGCTAAGGAACGCTCCGATCCTTCTGCCGTATCTCGCTCACGAGAGGAAACCTGGGAGTCTATAACATCTTCAGATAGTAGATCGTCGGTTTCCGATGTTTGCTCAACGGCACCCATGTGCTGCTCCTTTACATATACCTGTTTATCGGTGATAAGTGACGCATCATACCGCAGCCGCAGCATGATGCGTTAAACCCTTTGTAGCTATCCTAACGTGTTCGGCGCCTAGGGTTAAGTTTCTCGTCATAAAGACAGGGATTTTTATACCTATATCTTGGTGTTGCCAGCGATCATGGCATAATCGCCTGTATCGTTGCTTACTCACTTTCATGTAAGTTTTTACGCTCCCATTCTTCTTGTTCGGCGGCGCGTATTTCGTTTTCGGCATCGATGCGGGTACCGGCGTGTAGCGCATACCACCAGCAGGCAACAAACGGGATTATTACCACGAGCGAGAGGGGTAACGCAATGACTGAGGCAAGAAGCATGGTGCCTTGAAGCGCCCAACCAGCCGAGTATCCCCATGGTTTTATCAGCTTAGCGGGTAGGACCATACACGCACCGGCAAGAACCAAACCTGCAACCCAGATTATAATTTTTACAGTGCTCGGATCGTTGAAATGAAGTCCGAAAACGGCTAGTGTGCCGAAGAAAATCGTGAATGCTTCGAGTACCAAAATGGTGGAAGCAAACATGACTTTCGTAGAACGTGGTTTCTTAACCGTCCCGGGCTTCCAATCCCGTTGAGCGCGTGTCATAAACTGCTTTTTTGCCATAATGGTCTTAGCTTTCCTCAGGATTATCGGTGCCGTCTGCCAGAGGCAATCCCAATGAGTCTTCTAACGGGATTTCACGGGGTTCCTCCCCCGCCAGCTCAGCCATAATCTCGCCGAATAGTTCATCGGAATCGGTTTCTGCAGCCTCAGCGAGTTCCTCAGGCTCGGCGTTGTGCTGTGCAGTGGATTCTTGGGCGGGTTGTGCCAGCAGGGTACGCACCTCCCCAATGACCGTGACCGATCCTGTTACCAACACACCAGCAGATTCCTGCTCAAAGAGGGCGTTCTCCATAGCGGTGGCAAGCGCCTCATCCAAGTGGTCACATACCGTAATAATGTCTTCGTCGAACCCGGCGTCGAGGGCAATCTCTTGAAGTTCTTCCGGGGCAATGGCTCGGGAAGAATCTGAGGCAGAAAGATACAACCGGAATGTGGCATCGGTTGAGTCTACGTATTCTTCACGAAGCACTTCAAAAATACCGAGAGCGTCTTTTTCGCCTAGAATACCGACGACTGCATGCACATGGGACAGTTCAAATGCCTCTTTAAAAGCCATAGATGCGGCGCGCACCCCATGCGGGTTATGAGCGGCGTCAAGCACTACCAAAGGCTCGCTACGAATCATCTCAAGTCGCCCTGGCGAACGTACCTGAGCAAATCCGGCGAGTACTACATCTCGCGCAAGGGCACGATCCCCACCGAAAAATGCCTCGACTGCGGCAAGAGCTAATGATGCGTTCTGCCCCTGGTGCTCACCGTGTAGGGGGAGCTCAATATCGGGGTATTCTCCTGCTAAACCTCGGAGAGTCAAAAGCTGCCCCCCGACCGCGCGGGCACGCTCAACCACACCAAATTCAACACCTTCGAAGGCGTACTTGGCGTTCTGCTTACGAGCAGTATCAAGGAGTATGGTCGCTACTTCAGGGTCTTGCGCCGCAGAAATAAGGTATCCGTCGGGTTTAATAATCCCGGCTTTTTCCGTTGCAATCTCAGCCAGAGTATCCCCCAGCATATCGGTATGATCAAGGCCAACGGGTGCCACGACGGAGACAATACCGTCGGCTACATTCGTAGAATCCCACGAACCACCGATCCCGACTTCTAGAATCACCACGTCCACGGGCTCATCGGCAAAAATAGCGAAAGCAAGCACAGTGATGGACTCAAAGAACGTAAGTTTTGGTTCTCCGCGTGCAGCAAATTCTTCGTCCACAAGAGTGAGGTATGGCAAAATTTCATCCCAAACGCGCACGAACGTGGCATCAGGCACCGGTTCACCGTTAATGCTGATGCGCTCGGTAACGCTTTCGAGATGCGGGCTAGTAAAACGCCCGGTGCGCAGATCATGAGCCAACAAAAGCGATTCAATCATGCGGGCGGTACTGGTTTTACCGTTAGTTCCGGTGATGTGGATGACCGGGGCGGCGCGGTGCACATCCCCGAGGATTTCAACGGCTCGGCGAACCGCATCCAGCCGGGGAGCCATCTTATTTTCGGGGGCGCGTGCCAGCAATTCACCGTAGACGCGTTCAACCCCTTCGGGGTTCGGGATTGCCGGGTAGCTCATCTCGCTCATAGTGTTCTTTCCTTGGCCGGTATCAAACTGTGCGACACAGCGTCTTTACCAGGATTCTGCCTTATGTACAGATATATGTTTGGGTGTATCGCCGCCCCAGCACGGTACATACCGCGGTGTGTTATATGTGCTGGGACGGCTTAGAGGCTATATTGCCCCTATTCTATGCTGCCTTTGCGACCGTAATGGTCAGGCTCTCGCCCTCCGTAAGATCCAGGGAAACCGCTAGGGTCTCGCCAGTGACCAGTTCCTCGTGGGTGCGCAGAGCCTCCAGGGTGTCCTGCGGGGCACTCACCGTTAGGTTAATGCGGTCAGAGACATTCAGTCCGGCATCTTTACGGGCCTGCTGAATAGCGCGAATAGTATCGCGGGCAATACCTTCCGCCACAAGTTCATCAGTTAATTCGATGTTCAGCACTAGGAAACCGCCGGGCAGCACGGCTGCCGCTTCACGCTCGGTACCGTCGTCCGAGGATGCTACCACGGTTACCAGCTCATATTCGCCGTCAACTAGTGCAAGCCCACCGTCGATGGCGTCGAAAGCAACGGTCACGGTACCATCTTCGGCGATTGTCCAATCGCCAGATTTCGATGCCTTAATGGCTGTCTGAACCTGTTTACCAAGGCGAGGACCTGCGGCACGGGCATTCACCTTCAGCTGTTGCGAGATACCGTAGTCGGCAGGGTTAGCGTCTTGTGCATTCACGAGGATAACCTCACGCAGGTTCAGCTCGTCCTTCACAATCTTAGCGAAGTAATCGGCGCCCTTAGCACCGAATGCGGTTTCCAGCTGTGCGAACTGCTCGTCGGCAATGGCCGCCGTGAGCGATTGCAGAGGTTGACGCACACGGATCTTCTTCTCTTTACGCAGAGAAGACCCTACAGAGCATACCGCCCGTACGGTTTCCATGAGCGAAAGCAGCTCAGATTCATCAGCAAAGTCTTCAGCGATAGGCCAGTCGGCAAGATGTACCGAACGCTCGCCGGTCAGGCCACGGTAGATTTCTTCGGTCGTGAGAGGCAGAAGTGACGCCGCTACCTTTGATACCGTCACCAAAGCAGTGTATAGGGTATCGAAGGCATCGGGGTCTTCGTCAAAGAAGCGTTCACGCGAGCGGCGCACATACCAGTTGGTAAGAGCATCAGCATAAAGACGCAGATGCTCACAGGCACTCCAGATATCGTAAGAGTCCATGTCCGCGGTAACCTGCTGTACCAGCTCCCGGGTTTTACCCAAAATAAAGCGATCCATCACATGCTGCGAATCGTACTTCACCTGTGCCGTATATCCCGCGCCTTTATTGGCGGCATTCGCGTAGAGAGCGAAAAAGTGATAGACGTTCCAGAGCGGAAGCATCACCTGTCGTACCCCTTCACGAATCCCCTGCTCGGTCACAATCAGGTTGCCGCCGCGCAGAATCGGCGATGACATGAGGAACCAGCGCATAGCGTCTGAGCCGTCGCGGTCAAGAACTTCAGAGACATCCGGGTAGTTGCGCAATGACTTTGACATTTTCTGCCCGTCAGAACCAAGCACGATGCCGTGGCTGACAACATTCTTAAAAGCAGGACGGTCAAATAGTGCGGTCGCCAAAATATGCAGGGTGTAGAACCAGCCGCGGGTCTGACCAATATACTCAACGATGAAGTCCGCCGGATAGTGGTTCTCGAACCAGTCCTTATTCTCGAAGGGATAGTGAACCTGTGCATACGGCATCGACCCGGAGTCAAACCATACGTCCAGCACGTCTTCGACGCGACGCATCGTAGATTTACCCGTTGGATCATCAGGGTTTGGACGCGTCAGCTCATCAATATAGGGGCGGTGCAGATCTGGCTGCCCCTCCTTGTTCAGCGGCAGGCGACCAAAGTCAGCTTTGAGTTCTGCAAGCGATCCGTAAACATCAACACGAGGATAATTTGGATCGTCCGAAACCCAAACGGGAATAGGAGAACCCCAGAAACGGTTGCGCGAAATTGACCAGTCGCGAGCGTTCTCAACCCACTTACCGAACTGCCCGTACTTGACATTTTCGGGAATCCAGTTGATCTGCTCGTTCAGCTCAGACATGCGGTCTTTGAACTCGGTCACCTTCACATACCAAGAGGTAATGGCGCGGTAAATAAGAGGATTACGGCAGCGCCAGCAGTGCGGGTAGGAGTGCACATAGGATTTCTCCACGATGAGCGCACCATCTGCCTTGAGAGCATTAATAATGGTGCGGTTTGCCTCGAAAACCTGAACTCCGGCGATACCCGCAAGTGCGGTAGACCCCGAAGGGCTAGGCTGTCCGAATAGGGGAAGGAACCTGGCGCCTTCATCTACCGAAAGCACCACGGGAATATCGTAGGATTCACAAACTTTCTGGTCGTCTTCACCATAGGCAGGTGCCTGATGAACGATACCGGTACCATCGGTGGTACTTACGTAATCGGCAACGAGAATCTGCCATGAGGTTCCTGTGCCCCATTTCTCGGCATCGGCGAAGTAATCCCACAGCGGAGTGTAGCGCACACCTTCTAGTTGGGAGCCGGTGTGGCGCGCTGTGATGGCGGCTGCCGCATCCTCGGCGGGGCTCTCCCCTGCATACCCGAGGTCTTTCGCATAGGTTCCCAACAAATCAGCTGCGATGAGGAAGCGCCGTCCGCTGAGCTCACCGGCACCGGGAACTACGACATATTCAATATCGGGTCCGACGGCGAGCGCCTGGTTGGTGGGTAAAGTCCAGGGGGTGGTGGTCCAGGCAAGTGCCTCAACACCAGCAAGTTCAGCGACAATATTTTTATTGGCGGCAAGCGAGTCGTCTGCGGTGAGGGTGAAAGCTACTGTGACGGTCTGATCCTGGCGATCCTGGTAGACGTCGTCATCCATGCGCAGCTCATGGTTCGATAACGGGGTTTCGTCTTTCCAGCAGTACGGCAGAACACGGAACCCTTGGTACGTGAGTCCTTTATCGTAGAGACGTTTGAACGCCCAGATCACGGATTCCATGTACTCGACGTTGAGGGTCTTGTAGTCGTTCTCGAAGTCCACCCAACGCGCCTGCCTGGTCACGTATTGTTCCCATTCGTTGGTGTATTTGAGCACGGAGGCGCGTGCGGCATCGTTGAAATTATCGATGCCCATCTCTAGGATTTCTTGTTTATCGGTCATGCCGAGCTGTTTCATGGCTTCAAGCTCGGCAGGCAGACCATGAGTGTCCCAGCCGAAGCGGCGTTCTACTTTATGCCCGCGCTGAGTTTGGTAACGTGCTACAAGGTCTTTCGCGTAGCCTGTGAGCAGGTGCCCGTAGTGCGGCAGACCGTTTGCGAATGGAGGGCCATCGTAGAAGACGAATTCGTTATCGCCGTGGGGACCGGCTTCGCGGTTATCGATAGATGCTTGGAAGGTTTCGTCTTTCTTCCAATAGTCGAGTACGGCTTCTTCGAGTTTAGGAAATTGCGGTGATGCGCTCACGCCGTTGCCTGCGGCTTCGAACGTGCTCACCTTGGGGTAGATGTTCTCTGACATGTAAGTGCGCCCTATTTCTGTTCAGGTACCCTCCATCGGGTACTTCTGGTGCACCCAATGCCGGGAATGGACAAACGGGTGCAAGGACGCCTTCATCGTGCGCCCCTCATGGAGCGTATATGCTGGCGCGGTACCACCTTGCTTACTGATACAGACAAACGCACCGACCTCCCCCGGGGCTATGAACTGTTCATCAGGAACGTTCTTACGCCCCCGGAGAGCGGCGCGTTGAGCGAGTATCAGTCGCTTATTAACAGCTGTATCGGGCTTAACCGTCCGGGTCTACTAAGACTGCATCTGTTCCGCTAAGGCGCCCCTCGCCGCAGCGAAAAGGTGGGGTCCCGCAGGTGCGGTCTGTTCTTCCGAATTGCTCGCCGGTGATCGCCGGGTCTTTGCAAACATCTACATTCTATGGGGTTTGCAGCTACGGGTGCAAGCTACAAAAAACCCAATTTTTACCCGCCTTCAGACCCTCTGTGACGCATCTCGGGCGTGTCGTAAATGCATGTTTTTACAGATATACTCAATGTTTTCATGCACTTTCAGTTGAATATTAACCCTCGACACTAGATATTGGGGTCATTCTTGCCAGCATCCACTAAATATGCATTTTTACGTGCTCTGTCAACGAAAAAATTTTCGTTTATCTAGCGTTTATACAGCACATGGGACGTCCTGTTTCTCTGAAGAACACGCCCAGAATGCTGTGGGAAAGTTCACGGGTCTCCCCACATCGACTTCCTTCCTCAATGATGCACTTCTGACCTTCCGCACCAGTTCGGCACCCCCTCTGAAATAAGGGGTTATTGAGTCTGAATAACATAATTTTTTAACAGAAGTCCCTAGTCCCTGAATGCTCTGCTCGGGTAAGTGTAGCTCGCGTTCTTCATGTGCACGGCAAGCAGAGTCGTCTCGGTTGCTAATTCGGGAAGCCCCAGAATCTCGGAATTCTCCATAGAAAGCAATCCGTTATGTTCTATTAGCAATATTTTTGGGACTATAGAACAAAAATCATTTTTGGGACAATATTTACGTTTCCTGCTAGCAGGAACAAGTGATGGCTTCTAGACTGTATGACATGGAGAAAACCCGCACGCGATCCGCCGGAACACCACTGTTTATTGGAGCCGCTATCGCAGGTTTATTGCACGCTGCACCCAGCTTTTATTGGATGTGCGGCGGGATGTGGCTGTTAGATACCGTGGGGCCGATGGCTGTCGAAC
>ERZ773212.145-NODE-145-length-37330-cov-81.685580_pt1 | contig 37330 bp, 28 predicted proteins | sample MGYA00581005_ERZ773212 | MGnify/ENA primary metagenome ERZ773212 (study PRJEB29015, sample SAMEA2738154) | human oral metagenome | biome: human oral; feature: human-associated habitat; material: saliva | place: China | collected 2196 ... | reverse complement strand
GTGCGCCTAGACGAAGAACGCGAAGGCATTATTCCTCCCGCTGAGCAGGTGCCCGGCGAGCGCTACCGTCACGGTGACCGCGTGCGAGCTTACGTAACTGAAGTTTCCCGTGGCCCGCGCGGCGCCCAGATTATCCTTTCACGCACCCATCCGGGCCTGGTGCGTCAGCTCTTTGAGCGTGAAGTACCTGAGCTGTCTAAGGGGGAGGTGGAAATCGTCTCCCTGGCACGCGAACCTGGACACCGCACCAAGATGGCGGTTCGAGCCAACAACCGCGACATTAACGCCAAGGGTGCCTTCATTGGCTCCATGGGTACGCGTGTGCGCGCGGTAAACCAGGAGTTGGGTGACGAAAAGATCGACATTGTTGACTGGTCAGCTGACCCGGCTAAGTATGTGGCCAACGCGCTTTCTCCCGCCCGTGTCTCCAGCGTGACCGTGCTAAACGAGGAAGAAAAAACTGCTCGCGCTGTGGTTCCTGACTTCCAGCTGTCGCTAGCGATCGGTAAGGAAGGCCAAAACGCCCGCCTGGCTGCCCGCCTAACCGGCTGGAAGATCGACATTCGTTCTGACACTGATGAGGGTGATATTCAGCCCGGTCGCACTTCAAGTGCTGACGTGAGCGGTGACTCAGGCTACCAAGGCTGAAAAACACCCAAATAGACGTTAAAATGAGCGATATGAGTCAACCTATACGTACCTGTGTAGGTTGCCGGGCTAAGGACGCGCGTAGCGCGTTAATTCGCCTCGTTCGCCGCGATACTCGTGTGGTGGTGGATACTGGTGCTTGCGCACCGGGAAGAGGCGCCTGGATGCATGACGATCCGCAATGTTATGGCACCGCCCTCAAACGGCGTAGCATTGAGCGTGCATTGCGCTGCAAAGGGACGCTCAACCTTGACGTTGTAGACAACTGGTTTTCCCATACCCACGCGGGTAAACCACTGCCGCCTGGCGGCACTAACTACGAGACATGAAAGCGGGTAGAGAGCCGATGGGCACCCGATGAGTACCCAGCGATGAGCTGCCAGCAGTAAACACACCCACCTGTTTCAGGTGGGAGACTGGAACAGGAGAATAGTGGCTAAACCACGTGTACATGAGCTCGCCAAGGAGCTCGACCCCTCAGGCAAGAAGGTCACCAGCAAGATCATTCTGGCCTGGCTAAAAGACCAGGGGGAGTTTGTTAAGGCAGCCTCCAGTGCTGTTGAACCCCCGGTAGCGCGCCGCGTGCGCGAACACTTCGCCCCGATGGTTGAGGGCGACGGCGCCAAGAAGGCTAAGAGTGACGCTCCTAAGCCTGGTGCTAAGAAAGCGGCTAAGCCCGCCGCACCTAAGCCGGCTGCTAAGCCGGCCCCCAAGGTAGAGGGTGCTAAGCCTGCTGCTCCTAAGCCCGGACCTAAGGCCCCCAAGGCCCCGGTAGCTGAGGAGCCCAAGCCGGCTGCTAAGCCGGCCCCCAAGCCCGCTAAGCCTGCTGCTAAGCCGGCTCCTGCTGAGGCTGCTAAGCCCGCCGCACCTAAGCCGGCTGCTCCGGCGCCGCGTGGTGGTGCCCGCCCGGGTAACAACCCCTTCGCTTCTTCACAGGGTATGCCCCGTCCTGGTGGCGCTCGCCCTCAGCCCGGTCAGGGCGGTCCGCGCCCGGCAGCTCCGCGTCCTGGCGGTAATGGCGCCCCCCGCCCGGGTAACAACCCCTTCGCTTCCTCGCAGGGTATGCCCCGTCCTGGTGGCGCTCGCCCTCAGCCCGGTCAGGGCGGTCCGCGCCCGGCAGCTCCGCGTCCTGGCGGTAATGGCGCCCCCCGCCCGGGTGGCCCGCGCCCGCAGGGTGGTGGCCGCTCTGGCGCTCCGCGTCCAGGTGCTCCCCGCTCTGGTGGCCCGCGTCCTGGCGGTAACGGCGCTCCACGTTCTGGTGGTCCGCGCCCTGGTGGTAACGGTGGTCCGCGTCCGGCTGCCAATGGCGGCCCGCGCCCCACTCCGGCAACTGCTCGTCCCAGTGGTGCTCCGCGTCCCAACCCGGGCATGATGCCTGGTCAGTCCTCAGTTGGACGCCCTGGTGCGCCTGCTCGCGGTGGCGCTCGCCCCGGCGGCGCCCGTGGCGGTAACGGCGGCGGTGGCCGTGGTAACGGTGGCGGCGGCGCTCGTCCCGGCGGCGGCTTCGGCGGCCCGCGCGGCGGACGTGGCGGTAACGGCTCCACCCAGGGTGCTTTCGGTCGCGGCGGTGGTAACGCCCCGCGTCGTCGTAAGTCCAAGCGCGCTAAGCGCCAGGAATTCGAACAGCAGAGCGCACCCATTATTGGCGGCGTAGCTATTCCGCGCGGTAACGGCGCGGCAATTCGCGTCCGTCAGGGTGCCACGCTAACCGACCTGGCTGAGAAGATTAACGTCAACCCCGCAGCCCTGGTTACGGCTCTGTTCAGCCTCGGCGAGATGGTTACCGCCACCCAGTCGGTGGATGAGGACACCTTCAAGCTGCTAGGTGAGGAGCTGGGCTACGATGTCCAGGTAGTCTCGCCTGAAGATGAAGACCGTGAGCTGCTAGAGTCCTTCGACATCGACCTTGAAGCTGAAGAAGCTGAAGACGATGAATCTGAGCTGGTTGTACGTCCTCCGGTGGTAACCGTTATGGGTCACGTCGACCACGGTAAGACCAAGCTGCTGGACGCCATCCGTTCCACTGACGTGGTGGACTCTGAGGCTGGCGGTATTACCCAGAACATTGGTGCCTACCAGGTGCGAGTTGAGCACGACGGCCAGATGCGCGCCATCACCTTCATTGATACGCCTGGTCACGAGGCCTTCACCGCCATGCGTGCGCGTGGTGCTCGGGTAACTGACATCGCCATCTTGGTGGTTGCCGCCGACGACGGTGTGATGCCCCAGACCGTTGAGGCCCTTAACCACGCCCAGAGTGCTAACGTGCCGATCGTGGTAGCGGTTAACAAGATCGATAAGGAAGGCGCTAACCCGGAGAAGATCCGTGGTCAGCTCACCGAATACGGTCTGGTGCCTGAGGAATACGGTGGCGACACCATGTTCGTTGACATTTCCGCTAAGCAGCACCTAAACATTGACGAGCTGCTCGAAGCCGTACTGCTGCAGGCAGATGCAGGTATGGACCTGCGCGCCAACCCCAACGCTGATGCTCGCGGTGTGGCTATTGAAGCCAAGCTTGAGCGCGGCCGCGGTGCGGTGGCAACCGTACTGGTTGAGCGTGGAACCTTGCGCGTGGGTGACCCCATCGTGGCTGGTTCTGCCTACGGTCGCGTGCGTGCCATGTTCGACGAATACGGCAAGTCTTTGGAAGAGGCCGGCCCGGCTCGCCCGGCTCAGGTATTGGGTCTGACCAGCATTCCTAGCGCTGGTGACTCCTTCCTGGTGGCCTCTGATGACCGCACTGCCCGTCAGATCGCTGACAAGCGTGCAGCTGCTGCCCGTAACGCTCTGCTGGCTAAGCGCCGCAAGCGTGTATCGCTGGAAAACCTCGCCGATGTGCTTAAGGAAGGTAAGGTCGACACCCTTAACCTCATCCTTAAGGGTGACGCCTCCGGTGCCGTTGAGGCCTTGGAAGAGTCGCTGCTCAAGATCGATGTTGGCGAAGAAGTACAGCTGCGCGTCATCCACCGTGGCGTGGGTGCCATCACCCAGAACGACGTCAACCTGGCTACCGTCGACAACGCGGTTATCATCGGCTTCAACGTACGCCCGGCTGAGCGTGTACAGGAGCTGGCTGACCGCGAGGGCGTAGAGATGAAGTTCTACTCCGTCATCTACAGCGCCATTGAGGATGTTGAAGCCTCGATGAAGGGCATGCTCAAGCCGATCTACGAAGAGGTCGCTCTGGGTAGCGCCGAGATTCGTCAGGTCTTCCGTTCCTCCAAGTTCGGTAACATCGCTGGTTCGATTGTCCGCAGCGGCATTATCAAGCGTGGCACTAAGGCCCGTTTGGTGCGCGACGGCGTGGTGGTTGCTAACGAGCTTTCCATCGAGTCTTTGCGCCGCGAGAAGGACGACGTCACCGAAGTACGCGAAGGCTACGAATGCGGTATTAACCTAGGTTTCAAGGACATTGCTGAAGGCGATGTCATTGAGACTTGGGAGATGCGCGAAAAGCCGCGAGACTGACGTCTTAGGCTAAACGGTAGTCGCCACCTAAGGCGGCAGGTGGCGGGTCAGCAATGGCCCGCCACTTTACTAGCATTAAATTAAGTACATAGATCACCTAAAACTTTCACAGGAAAAGGAGCCATCATGGCTGACCCCGCCCGCGCCCGTCGAGTTGCTGACCGAATCCACAAGACTGTGGCCCAGGTGCTTGAGCGCCGCATTAAAGACCCGCGTCTAGGTTTCGTAACTATCACCGATGTGCGTGTCACCGGTGACTTGCAGCAGGCTACCGTGTTCTACACGGTTTACGGCACCGAGGGCGAGCGCCGTCGTAGCGCCAGCGCCCTAAAGTCCGCCACCGGCCTAATCCGCTCTGAGGTAGGCAAAGCCCTGGGTATCCGCCTTACCCCCACCATCAGCTTCCAGCTAGACTCGCTGCCCACCACAGCCCGCAGCATTGAGGATGCTTTGGCTCAGGCTCAGGCGCGCGACGCCGCCATTGCCCGCGCCGCTGAGGGGGCCAGTTACGCTGGGGACGCTAACCCCTACCGCACTAAGGATGAGGACGAGGACGAGGACGCCGCCAGCAGCGACAGCGCCGCCAGCGCTGAAAGCAGCGAGAGCGCTGCCAGCGCCGAAAGTGCCGCTAGCCCTGAGGAGGCCGTGCACGAGCAGGACGTTTTTGCTGACGAGCAGGAGGGCGGCGTCGACAACCGCCAGATTGCTGCCCTGCAGGCACAGGCCATGGCTGAGGCTGCTCAGGCTGACGCCCAGGGCCGCTCTAGTCACGACCAGCTCTGATAAGTGAGCGAAAAGCAAACTGCGCTCGGTCAAGACAGGCCCAGCCAAGGCGAGCCCAGCCAGGGCCCGGGCGCAACTGAGCGCGTACGGCCAGTGGATGTAGCCCGGGGGGCCGTAACCGCCCCCGACGGGCTGCTACTGGTTGATAAAGACCTGGGCATCACCAGCCACGATGTGGTTTCCCGAGTGCGGCGCCTGGCAGCCACGCGCAAAGTGGGCCATGCGGGCACACTAGACCCCATGGCTACCGGATTGCTTACGGTAGGCGTTGGTAAAGCTACCCGGCTGCTGAACTACCTAGTTGGGGCCGATAAAACCTATGAGGCTACCATCCGCCTGGGGGTGGGCACAGACACGGAGGATGCTCACGGCCAGGTAACCCAGGTGGTGGCTCCCGGGCAGGTTGATTTGGGGCGCCTGCAGGCTGCTGCCGCCCAGCTAACGGGCCCGATTAGCCAGGTGCCCAGCAGTTTTAGTGCCATTAAGGTTAACGGCGTACGCGCCTATGACCTGGCCCGCAGTGGTCAGGAGGTGGAGCTGGAAGCTAGGCAAGTCACCATTCATAGCTTTGATCTGGGCCAAGTTAACTCCACTAGCGCCAGTTACCCAGGCTGGGGCCAAGTGCCAGTGGTGGATGTGAAGGTGCAAGTTAGCTGCTCGTCAGGTACCTATATTCGGGCTTTGGCTCGCGATTTTGGTCTGTCGCTGCAAACAGTTGCGCATTTGACTACGCTGCGACGCACCCTGGTGGGTCCGTTTAAAGTCAGCGACGCACGCACTCTTAGCGGCTGGTCGGCTCAGGTAGCTGAGGATGCTGACAGCGCTGACCCTAAGGGTTTGGCCCTAACGCCCCTGCCGCTGGTGCTCAGGCAGGCTTTCAACTGGCTGGTTTTAGATCCCGGTCAGGTTAAGGACGTGCGCCAAGGTAAGTTTTTGCCGCGTCAGTTGGAAGAAAATGTGCAAGTGGCCAAGGCCCCTGTTAACGCTAAGCAAAAGGTGCTAGCCGCGTTAGACATGCAGGGTGAGGCCGTGGCATTGTTGAAACATCAAGGTAAACATTTGCGACCGGTGCTAGTTTTTGCGGGCGCGTGAAATAGGAGAAAAGTTTGACTCAGCAGGTTTCGCAGCCGCAGGAGCCTAAAGCTCAGGTACCTCAGGGCCCCATGGCGCAGGCCAGTCCGGTTCCGGGACGTAAACCTGGCAATATTTTGGGGTTGCGTGCGGTGGATGCTAAGCCCCGCTCTGGCGGTTGTGGTTGCGCTGGTGGATGCGGCTGCAATGGTGGCGCACACGCGTGAAAGTTTTACATTCGCCCAAGCAGGTGGCGCAGCTTGATTTAGCTGCTGGCTGCGTGCTCACTATCGGTATTTTCGACGGCGTCCATCGTGGTCATCAGGCGATTTTGGCTCATGCTGTGCGGCGCGCTAAGCAAATGGGCGTGCCTTGCGTGGTGCTGACTTTTGATCCTCACCCGCGCCTGGTGCATGATCCTGACACCCACCTGCACTTGATCACGTCTTTGGCTGACCGCTTTGAGGCGCTGGGGCAGCAGGGGGTGGATGCCACCTTGGTGGTTAACTACACCTTGGAGTTTGCCGCCCAAAGCGCCGAGGATTTTGTGCGCACCTGGCTGGTGGATCTGTTTAAGGCCCGCCTGGTGGTGGTGGGCTCTGATGTGCGCTTTGGCTCCGGCAATGCGGGCGACAGGCACAGCTTGGAGCAGCTGGGCCAAAAGCTTGGTTTTGAGGTTGAAATCGTAGATAACGTGTGCGGACACAGCGGTAAACGCTGGTCGTCAACCTGGGTGCGTCAAGCCCTGGAAAAGGGGGACGTGGCTGAGGCGGCGCGGATTTTGGGCCGACCGCATCGCTTGCGCGGCACGGTGGTGCATGGTTTGCGCCGTGGACGCCAGTTAGGTTTCCCTACCGCTAATTTGGATGCGGAAACTGCCGGGGTAGTGCCCCCTGACGGTGTCTACGCTGGTTGGCTTTGGGCTCACGACGGCGCCAGTGGGCTACGTAAAATGCCTGCGGCTATCTCGATCGGCACTAACCCAACTTTTAAGGATGTACCCAAACGCACGGTTGAAGCCCACGTGCTTGGCCGCGCCGACTTGAACCTGTATGGCCAAGAAGTGGCGGTTGATCTGGTCAGCTATCTGCGCCCAATGATCAGTTTTGCCGGCTTGGATGAGCTGTTAAAGCAGATGCACAAAGATATTGCTGACAGTGCGGCGGTGCTGAACGTGCCGGTGCCAGAGCCGATCGATCCAGCGCAAGTTACTGCCTGCTAAAAGCTACATTCTGCGTGCGGCTTAGATGCTGTCTAGGCACCTGCTGTCTAAACACTGTGCCCCCTGGTTTAAAAAACCAGGGGGCACGAGCGTTAGTTGGCGCAGAGCTCATTAGTTGGCGCGGCGCTGTCGCCTAAAACCTAGCGAGGCCAGGCACAGGCCAGCTCCTAGCATTGCCAGTATTGGTTCGAAGCCGGTTTTGGCTAGCGAGCCGCCAGCTCCACTAGCACTGGCGCCACCCGCGCCGCCCGCGCTGCCTAAGGCTCCGGTCGAACCAGAGCCGCCCAGTTTCGCGCCGCTGCTAGAGCTGCCTGAAGTGCCACTTAGTGAGCCAGAACTCTTAGCGCCCTGGGAGCCAGACGCCGTCGGCTTAGATGCGCTAGCGCCAGCCGGGCTAGTGGGGTTAGAGCCAACCACATTATTGATAGGGGTGGTGGGGCTTGGACTAGTGGGTGTTGGGTTAGTGGGGCTGGCCCCGGGCCCGGGGGAGTTGCCATCTAGCTTGCAGTCGCTAACCTTGCCGGCGCGGTAATCGGCAATAGCCTGGTTACCCACTAAGAAAGTCAGGCATTTAGTGGGTGAGGCCAGAGCCTGGCCCTTGACTGTGGCCGTGAAGCTAACCTCGAACAGATACACACCGGGCTTGGTGAAAGCCCAGTTGGCGTGCGCGTGGGTGTGCTCAGGAATAGACAGCTCGCTAAGCGAGGTGGAGGTGTTAAAAATATGTTCCACCTTGCCGGTTAAAGCGTCACTGTTAAACACGTGCGCACTAGCACCCTCGGGCAGCGAGTGGGGTTTAACAATGAATTTGACGCTGCCTTGGGCTAGCGAGTCACTGATGCCATTGGTGGACCAGCCAGGCCAAATGTGTACGCCGTCATTAATCGCGTCAGTGTAGTAGAACTGGCTGCCGGATTTACCCAGGAAGTCATACTGGCTACCAGCTAGGCGGCCGCTAGAGGGGCGGGTGTGGCGAGCTGAGTCGTCCAAAGCTAAAGCTACCGAGTTGATATCGCGGTCAACTGAGGTTTTAGCGTTGGTGAGGGTGTCGTCATGCAAACTGGCGCTTAATGCGGTGCCATCGGCGTTTAGTGAGCCGGCAATATCGACGTGACCGCGCTGCAAAATCACCTTTTCACTCACCGGCCCGCTGGGCTTAGTGGGGGTGGGTGCCGGGCTGGTCCCAGGGGGCGTAGGTGTGGGCTTACCGGGTGCCGGCGTGGTGCTCGGTTGACTGGTCGGTGCCGGCGTGGGAGTGGGCTTAGCGGTAGGTTGGGCCGACGCCGTCGGGTTGGGCGCAGGGGTAGCCGTAGGGGCCGCGCTAGCTGTAGGGGAGGGGGCCGGCGTCGCAGTAGGAGTGGCGGTGGGCTGTGGGGCCGGCTCAGGGGTAGGCTGCGGGGTGGGCTCAGTGCCGTTGGCACCATCTACCGCCAAAGCACCCGAGTAGCTCAGACCTGCGCGAGTATCAACCGGGCCGGGAGAATCAGCGCTACCACCAGCAGAGCCAATTAGGGCGTGGGGGATAACGTTGATACGCAGATATTTACCTGAGCAGTCAGAGTGGGAGTCATTAATACTCAGCTGCCCATTTACATCCGTTACCCCCTCAAAAATGCAGGTGGGGTACTGTTCGGTAGGCGAGTCATAGTAGCCGCCATTGATATAGGCCTTAACCTTGCTGTCTGACAGCGTGATGGTGGTGTTTAGACGGCTGTCGCTAATGGATTTAACATCCACGGTGTAGCTAAGCGCCTTAGGGGTGTAAGGCTGGGTGTCAAAAGCCGGGGCTGGGTTGCTGGAGGCCGGCTCGGGCAGACGCGAAACCGCCTGGGTGGAATCGGTGGAGGCAGGGGATTCCTCGCCGGTGGTGTATTCCACCGAAGCCGAAACCCAACGCGGCAGGCCACTAGCGGCGTCGGGAATATAGACAGCCTGGAAAGCACTGGTGGTAGAACCAATCATTTCTTTCCAAGTGGCTTTACCGTTAACCACCGGCACCTGAGCCAGGTAGTAGCCGTCAATGAAGAAGGTTACGTTTCCGCCAGCTTTAGCATCTCCCGCATCAAAAGTCAGGTCCGTGAGTTTGTCGTCGCCATCTTTTTGGCGTCCCTCATGGGCTGAGAGCGTGAAGGTGTAGGGCGTGGCCGGGGCGCCAGAGGGAGCAGCGGCAAACTGCTGGCTCAGCGGGGTAGAGGCGGTGTCAGAGGGACGTGTGCCGCCAACTTGCCACACAAAAGGCACAGTTTTAGAGGCAATTAGTGAGCCATCTTTAGCGCGTGCAGTAGCCCGGTAGGTCAGCACATAGCGGCCAGGCTTAGAGAAAATCGTGTCATTGTGGGTGTGGTTGCCCGGGGTTAGGAAGATCGAGCGCCGCCCCTCATCGTGGGAGGACAGGTAGCGCCGCACGCCGTCGTCGTCAGCGTAATAAACCAGTGCCTCCATGCGGCCCGGACCATCAAAACCAACCAGGTCTAGGCTGAAGGAAGCGTTCCTGAACTGCTCGGTGGGGATCTCGCTATCAGCCCCGAAACCAGCCCACAGGGGTTCCTTATTAACCCCGGGAATAGCTGGGGCGCGATACCACAGGTCACCAACAGAGCGAATAAAGTCAATGCCGGGGTTGGGTGAGCCTTCAAAGTTGAAGAAATACAGCTGCTCACCGCTGCGTTTATAGCCGGTGCCCACCCAGTTAACCGTGTCTTCTAGCGCATAGGTTTGCCCATTGGCTTCATTTAGCAGGGCAAAGTTGTTATCGCGCCAATACACCTTGGGGGCGTCAATGTGGTGGGCGGTGGTTACGATCTTGCCGTCGTCAGGACTGGCCAGGGAAGGTGCAGCAAGCGGGGAGAGGGCTAAAGCGGCAGTTAAGGCCATAGCTGCGATACGCGAACGTATTTTCATAGCGGGTCTTTCCAAATGTACAGAGAAATGCCACTAAAAGCTTAACTATAATGATACTGATTATCAACTAGGGGTGATTTGTGGCAAAAGCGCGCTTTAAGGGTGGTTGCTAGCTCTTGAGGCTGCTAAGCTTGCAGGGCCGTCAAAGCCGGCCACGGCGCGTCATGCTTGGGAGAACCTGCCCCAGGCTCCGTGTAACGACCATGAGGAGTAAATATATGTCGATCTCCGCTGAGCGCAAGCAGCAGCTAATCGCCGAGTACGCTACCCACGAGGGCGACACCGGTTCCCCCGAGGTTCAGGTCGCTATCCTCACCGAGCGTATCTCTAACCTGACCGAGCACTTCAAGTCCCACAAGCACGACCACCACTCCCGTCGTGGTCTTTACCTGCTAATTGGTAAGCGTCGTCGCCTGCTGGACTACCTCTACGAAGAGGACATTGAGCGCTACCGTAGCCTCATCGCTCGTCTGGGCATTCGCCGCTGATCACTGGCGCATAAGCATACAAACGGCAATCTCGTTTAGAGGTTGCCGTTTTTGCTTGCATTGCCTAGTTCACGCGCGGCCAAACCCACAAATGGTCTAAATGCCGCTAAGCTAGAAGGGATACATAAGAGAAGACGAAAGTGAATCTAGATGTTCATTGATGACCCTGAGGTCACTGCGGCTGAAGCCGTAATCGACAATGGCGCTTTTGGTAAGCGCGTAGTCCGTTTCGAAACCGGACGACTAGCCAAGCAGGCCGCTGGCTCCGCTATGGCTTACCTGGATGGTCAGACCGCCATCCTGTCTGCCACCACTGTTGGCAAGCACCCCAAAGACCAGTTTGACTTCTTCCCCCTCACTGTAGATGTGGAAGAGCGTCAGTACGCCGCCGGCCGCATCCCCGGTTCTTTCTTCCGTCGTGAAGGCCGCGCCGGCACCGAGGCTATCCTGGCTTGCCGTCTGATTGACCGTCCGCTGCGCCCCTCCTTCGTTAAGGGCCTGCGTAACGAGGTTCAGGTAGTTGAGACCGTACTGTCTATTGCTCCCGACGACGCCTACGACGTTCTAGCTATTAACGCCGCCTCCATGTCCACCCAGATTGCTGGGCTGCCCTTCGCGGGCCCGGTGGCCGGTACTCGCATCGCCCTGATTGACGGTCAGTGGGTAGCTTTCCCCCGTTACAGCGAGATTGAGCGCGCTACCTTCCAGATGGTTGTGGCCGGTCGTGTGCTTGAAGACGGCGACGTGGCCATCATGATGGTTGAGGCTGGCGCCACCGAGCAGGCCTGGAACCTGATCAAGGCCGGTGCTGTGGCTCCCACCGAGGCTGTAGTAGCCGAAGGTCTAGAGGCCGCCAAGCCCTTCATCAAGGTTTTGTGTGAAGCCCAGATGGAAGTTGCTGCCCACGCCTCCAAGCCCACCGCCGAGTTCCCGCTCTACCTGGACTACACCGACGAGCAGTACGACGCCGTCGAGACCGCTGCTAAGGAGGCCGGCCTAGCTCAGGCTCTAAGCACCGAAGGCAAGCAGGCCCGCGACGAGGCCGTGGACGCTATCCGCGACCAGGTCCTGGCCCAGCTAGCTGAGCGTTTCCCCGAGGAAGACGACGAGAAGGCCCTCAAGGCCGCCTTCAAGTCCGTCACCAAGAAGCTAGTGCGTCACCGCACCCTGACCGAGGGTATCCGTATGGATGGCCGTGGCACCAAGGACATCCGTACCCTGGCTGCCGAGGTTGAGGTACTTCCGCGCGTACACGGCTCGGCCCTGTTCGAGCGTGGCGAAACCCAGATCCTGGGCGTGACCACTTTGAACATGCTGCGCATGGAACAGCAGCTGGACAACCTTTCGCCCGTCACCGCCAAGCGCTACATGCACCACTACAACTTCCCGCCCTTCTCCACCGGTGAGACCGGGCGTGTGGGTGCCCCCAAGCGCCGCGAAATCGGTCACGGTAACCTGGCCGAGCGCGCCCTGGTGCCGGTGCTGCCCAGCCGCGAAGAGTTCCCCTACGCTATCCGTCAGGTCTCTGAGGCTCTAGGCTCCAACGGCTCTACCTCCATGGGTAGCGTGTGTGCCTCCACCCTGAGCCTGCTGCAGGCAGGTGTGCCGCTGCGCGCCCCTGTTGCCGGTATTGCCATGGGTCTAATGCACGAGGAAATCGACGGCGAAACCAAGTGGGCCACCCTGACCGATATTCTCGGTTCTGAGGACGCCTTCGGTGACATGGACTTCAAGGTTGCCGGTACCGCCGACTTCATCACCGCCCTGCAGCTGGACACCAAGCTTGACGGCTTACCCTCTGAGGTTCTGGCCGGCGCCCTGGGTCAGGCTCGCGATGCCCGCCTGCACATCCTGGGCGTGCTCAACGAAGCTATCTCCACCCCGGACGAGCTCTCTCCCTACGCCCCGCGCGTGCTGACCGTTAACATCCCGGTTGACAAGATCGGTGAGGTTATCGGCCCCAAGGGCAAGATGATCAACCAGATCCAGGAAGACACTGGCGCTGAGCTAACCATCGAGGACGACGGCACCGTTTACATTGGCGCCTCTGACGGCCCCTCCGCTGAAGCCGCCCGTGAAGCCGTGAACGCTATCGCCAACCCCCAGATGCCTGAGGTGGGCGAGCGTTTCGTGGGTACGGTTGTTAAGACCACCACCTTCGGTGCTTTCATCTCCCTGACCCCCGGCAAGGACGGCCTGCTGCACATCAGCCAGATCCGTCGCCTGGTTGGTGGCAAGCGTGTGGAGAACGTTGAGGATGTCCTCAAGGTTGGCGACAAGGTCCAGGTTGAACTGGCCGAGATCGACCCGCGTGGCAAGCTCAGCCTGCACGCCGTGCTGAACGAAGAGCAGCTGGCTGCTGAGGCCGCCAACAACGAGGCCCGCGAGGCTCACCGCGCCGAGCGTGGCGCCCGCGAGGAGGGTGACGCCCCGGTACGTGAGCGTCGTCCCCGTCGTCGTCGCACCCGCACCCTGAGCGAAGAAACTCAGGACTGAAACGCTTGCACCTTGAGCCAAACTCAAGGAGCTTAAGTTTGGGGTCGGAATTTTCCGGCCCCAAACTTGTCTCTAAGTGCTCTAAGCTGCACGCTACTTACTTTAACCTGACGCTTAAAAATATTGCCGACTAAGGTGCAGACGGCTATCAACCACTGCCAACACTGTAAGCAGCGCTGCTAGGGGAGATTGGAAGGGGGCAGTGTCTAGATTAAAAACAAAATTAAACTGCCAAGGTACAAGCCCAGCCAGGGACATTATCATCACTACCGCAATAGGAGCTAAGGCAGCTACATAGCGGTTAGTCCAACTAGCGCTTAATGCAGTTAAAGCGCAAAGAATTAGCAGTAGCCAAGTACGAAACCAAGTATCTATATTGGCTGGCAAGAGCAGATTTGTTAAACCTATTAAGGCAAGATTTAACGCTAAAAACACGCTGGTGCGTAGCAGTTGTAAACGCAGTACACCACTCTTGCTAGTAAATTCAGCCCAGGGGACGCTTGGGGAAAGCATCATGGTGCTGGCACTAATCGCGACGGCGCCCGCTAGCGTGCCCAACTGCTCTTGGGAGGCAATGGAGGCAGTGGTGTCGGGGTGGACCCGAATTTGCACTTCACTGAGCACAACTGAAGTTAGCCAAGCAGTAAGGCTAACTAAAATGCCGATAACTGTACTACGATGGCAGCTATTTTTTAATATCGTCAAGTGTGGCTTCACAGGCAAGAATCTTCTGGGCTTTACGGTTCAAAGTGTTCTCAAGAGAAGCATAAGGCACAGAGCTAAGATACTTTTCAGCCCCTAACACCTCGCTAGTGGCATAGGGGCGTAGCTGGGCATAGTCAGGCAAACTAGTTTCGCTTACGCCACTACGCTTTAACCACCACAGTGACAAGCCGAAATTTAGGTCTTTACCTGCCGACTTATCTGTACAGTTAGCCAGCAGATAGTTGCGGGCAAGCGTTGAAGCTAGAGCATTTCTATCAACTAAAGCCGTATCTGTAGACTCACCAAAGCTACTTGGCGCATAGATAGCTTTTTGAGGTGCACTAGCTAAAGTAGCTTCAAGGTCAGTTACTGCGCCAACTAGGGTTTTGGGGCGTAAATTAGTAGGCAGCGTACTAATTAACGAAGAGCCATAAGCCAAGTAAGCGTCTAGACCCTGTGCACCATAGGCGGGGCTACATACCGTAAGTGTGGCGTTAGATTTACAAACTGCACTATCGGCGCCGCTAATAGCTGTGCTGTTTAAACCGTAGCTACCGGTTAGGACAGTGATAACTACCAGCAGTGCTAACGCACACCTGCGTATTAACTGGGTTGCTTGGAAAACAAAGGCTAGCAGCATGCAGGTGACAGCCGCCCAAAAAAGCAAACGCAGCGTAAGAGTAGCCGTGCTAGTGCGCAGGTACAGCCAGGGTAAGTTATCCCAAAAAGTGAAGGCCAAGCCGAGAGACTGCACCCCACCATAGGCTGAAGTAAGCGCAATCAGCGTATAGGGCAGGCAAGGGGCTATACAGATCGCGGGCACAGCCCCCAAATATCGGGCTAAAGCAAGGCCTAAAGCGGTCATCGCTGCGTAACTTACCAACACATTTAGCAGTGCCATAAGGCAGGGAACCAATAGGTTTTGAGTCTGTGCAGAGGTCAGCCAGACATAAATCTGGACTGGAATGAAAATTAGCCAGGTAACGCCAGTGAAGGTTAAGGTTATGGCTGCAAAAAGCTCACGTGCAGGGGCATAGGGCTGGTGGGGGCTTAATTTGATCAGGTCTGGTAGAGGCTGATTTTTGAGGTAGCCACCAGCCCAAGCTGCAAAGGTGGCAGCAAAACACATGGGCAGCAAAGTGGTGCCAAGCAAAACGCCGGTTACGGCCGGATACCAGCCAAGCCACTGAGCACGCGATTTAAATAATTCCCAGACAAAGTAACTAGATAGCACTGCGCAGACTAAAACAAAAGCTATACGCTGGCGAGGCAGCAATACTTTAAACATATTACATACCGATCTTGGAGCGAAGGAGCTCTAAAGTTAATGCGTCTTGCTCGCGTAAAGCATCTATTGAAAAAGCAGATTTGATGGTTTTGTCTGCTATAGTTACGCAGCTATTAGCGGCTAATAAAACATCTTCAAGGATGTGTGTTGATAAGATAATAATGCACTTGCTGCTAAGTGGCGTTAAAGCATTTAGGAAAGCTTGACGCTGCGTAGGGTCAAGTCCCACAGACGGTTCGTCTAGTAGCAACACTTTAGGGTTACCAAGCATAGCTCCGGCCAGAGTGACACGCCTGCGAGTGCCGCCTGAAAGCTGGCGCATAGGGCAAGCTAAAACTTGCTCAACTTCTAGCTGCTGGGCCAGGTTAGTTATAGCGGTTTCGGCTTCGCGGCTAGGAATTTGTTTAAGCCAACAAAGGTAACGCAAGTAATCTATTGCTACTATATTTTTAGCTAGGCTGGCCTGTTGGGGGAGCCAGCCTAAAAGTTTGCGATATTCAGCTAGCTTACTGGCTGAGGCGTGAATAGAGTGACCGCAGTAATTTATCTGCCCAGATTTTGGTTTAAGCAAACTAGCTAGTAGCCGCAAGAGAGTGGTTTTACCCGAACCATTGGCGCCTACTAGTGCGGTTATACCGTTTTCAAATGTGTGGCAGCAATTATTTAAAATCTGCTCACCGCTACGGTAGTGAAAACCAATCTCTTGCAACTCTAGCGTCATTATTTGCCTGCTCTCAGTAACTTGAGCTAAAGGAACGCATGTAATCTGCTTCATCGGCTAGGTTAACACGCTCACTTAGCGTCAATGACGTAAGCGCTCCGCCGTCGTCGTAAATATCGCCAGAGCTTGCCAACCATCCCTGTGATCAGCAGAAACTTGCCTATCGCTGTCAGCGCTAGCCTGCAAAGCAGGTCTGGTTTGCTAGGGTTAGTGTCCCATTAGGTGGACATATCTCACTTATCTGCCAACTATCTATGACCAGGGCCTTTGCATGCGTTAACATGTAACCCGTTAAGCCGCTTGCGCTTACATGCGGTCAATTTTGGCCGAAAAAGTCGAGGGTGGGACGTTTTAGGGGTACGTCTCACCCTCCTTTTTATTTGCCGACGCCGCCCGCTAAGTCCCTATCACCCCCGGCCGCCCGCCAACCCTGCCTCCAGCCCTCAGCGTCAGCGCAACCATTTTTAGGCGCGTTTTCGGGGCTAAGTGGCTTGCTTGATATGCTCGCCTAGTGAGTGAATTTCAGTCTTATAGTGAGGTAGAGCTGCTTCGCGGCGTCGCCGGCCAAGCAGACACAGAGCTGTTCCTTGACGACGACGGCGCCCACCTGCGTCGCTCAATTTTGCCTGGCGGCGTACGGGTCATTACCGAGGATGTGCCTGGACTGCGCTCAGCCAGCGTGGGCTACTGGTTCGGGGTGGGTAGCCGCGACGAACGCCCTGGTCAAGAAGGCTCCACTCACTTTTTAGAGCACCTACTGTTTAAAGGTACCGCGCGCCGTAGCGCCGCCGAGATTGCCACCGCCTTTGACATGATTGGCGGTGAATCCAATGCGGCCACGTCAAAAGAACACACCTCCTACTATGCGCGGGTGCAGGCCAGTGACATGCCGGTGGCTCTAGATATTGTCACCGACATGGTTACCAGCTCCCTGCTGGATCCCAAAGAGGTGGAAACTGAGCGCGGCGTGATTGTCTCAGAGCTAGCTGAAGCCGCCGATGACCCCAGCGACCTGGCCCATGAAACCTTCGTTAAATCAGTTTTCGGCCAAGACACTGAGCTGGGTCGGCCGGTAGGCGGCACCGCCCAGGCCGTGGTGGATGTGCCACGCGACGCCGTGTGGGACCACTATCAGCGCAACTATGCTTCCGATACTTTGATTGTGGCCGCAGCTGGGCATGTTAACCATGACCAGATCTGCCAGCAGGTGTCTGATCAGCTAGCCCAGGTGGGCTGGAATACAGACAGTCAAGCCCTGCCGCGTGCTCGCCGCAGTGAGGCCAGCCAGCTGCAGCAGCTAAAGCCCCAAGACATGTATGTGGAGCGCGAAAGCGAACAAAGCCACGTGTATTTGGGCACCCCCGGCATCGCTATCGGTGATGAGCGGCGCTGGCCCCTTAGTGTGATGACCACGATTTTGGGTGGCGGCATGTCTTCGCGCCTGTTCCAGTCTATCCGTGAGCAGCGCGGACTGGCCTACACCACCTACGCTTTTGACCTTAGCTACGCCGATGCGGGGGCCTTTGGGATCTACGCCGGCTGCGCCAAGGAAAACGTCGACCAGGTGCTAGAGCTGATGAGCGCGCAGTGGGAGCGTCTAGCTAGCGACGGGGTCAGCGAACAGGAGCTAGAGCGGGCACGTGGTCAGCTGCGCGGTTCCATGGTGCTGGGGGGAGAGGACTCCTTGGCACGTATGGGGCGTTTAGGCCGGGCTGAGGTGAGTACTGGTCGCCTGCGTTCAATGGCTGAAAACCTGCGTCTACTTGATGCGGTTGACGCCGAGCAGGTGCGTCAGGTTGCGGCCTGGTTGGCTAACGGACCGCGCGCCCAGGTGGTGGTGGGCCAGCGCTGAGCTGGCACTTTTAACTGCCCAATTTGGGGTGCTCACTTTAGGCACCTAGGTGCGGGGCGCCAGCGTCTAGAGGCTGGCGCCCCAGCATACTTCGCTTACGTCTTGGCCTACGCTCAGTTTGCGTTGAGCTCCGGCCATAGGGGCCAGTCCGGCGCTGGTTAGCAGGCGCACATATGATTCGTCTCCGCGAATAACCCACATGGAAATATTGGTCATCTTGTTTTGTTTGGCCAGGTCGGCGCAGGCGGCGAGGAGGCGTGAGCCGTGTCCGTGGCGCTGGTAGGCGGGGTGTACGGCTAGGGCGGTGATTTCGCCGTCGCCGTCGCTGTCAGGGGCTAGGGCTGCTAGGCCGACGACGGCGCCCGCCTGGGTAGCTACCAGCACGTGGTGGTTGGGGGAGGGTGGGTTAGTGACCGCTTCTTGCCAGCCTGAAGCCAGTACGGCAGGGGTGATCATGGCACTAACGCTCACCGGTAGCTCCTGGCTGCTGCCGGCCTGCAAGGTGGCTAGCATGGCGCCAGCGTGAGCTATGCCCATGGCCTCTAGGTCTTCAACCCTGGCGGGGCGTACAAAACAGTTGCTATCACTAGCCTGAGAAGTCATGGGCCAAAGTGTACTATGGCTGGCACCTTAGACATTGAAAGACCAGTTGCTAAGGTCCCAATGGAAACTTAGCAACTGGTCTTAAAGCTAGCGTGCTTAGCGCTTGAGCTTCTTGGCTGCCTCTTGGGCCTTGGCCGCTGCTTCCTGCGCTTTGGCAGCGGCTTGACCAGCTACCTCCTGTGCCTTGGCGGCAGTCTCCTGGGCCTTTGCGGCGGCCTGGCCAGCTACCTCCTGCGCTTTGGCAGCGGCTTCTTGAGCCTTTACGGCCGCCTGAGCAGCTGCCTCTTGGGCTTTAGAGGCGGTGTCCTGGGCGCGCACGGCGGCCTGACCGGCGGCTTCTTGGGCTTTGGTGGCAGCCTGACCAGCAGATTCGCGGGCGTTTAGCAGCTCCTCACGCAGCACGCGGCGCATAACCTTGCCGATCTGGGAGCGCGGTAGTTCCTGCACAATAGCGATCTGGCGTGGCAGGGCGTAGTGGGCAATGTGCTTCTCAGCCCAGGCACGTACCTCTTCTAAGGTGATGTTGGCGCCGGCCTGGGCCACAATCGCGGCCACCACCGACTCGTTACCGCTTTGCTCAGGTAGACCCACCACGGCGACATCCTCAACCCCCGGCATGGAGCGCACAGCAGCCTCCACCTCAGTGGGGTAAATGTTGAAGCCGCCAGAAATGATCAGTTCTTTACGACGATCAGTCATGACATAGAAGTCATCAGTGTCGATGCGGGCCAGGTCACCGGTACGTAGCCAGCCGCCTTCAAGCATCACCTGGGCGGTTTCTTCAGGGTTGTTCAGGTAGCCGGCAAACACCTGGGGGCCGCGCACCGTAATCTCGCCAACCTCACCCCTGGGTACCGGGCGGGAAGGGTCTGGGTCTTCAGGATCAACTAGCAAAATGTCGGTGGAGGGGAAGGGCACACCCAAAGCCCCCGGGCGACGCTCATCAGTGATGGGGTTACCCATGATGATGGGGGAGGTTTCAGTCATGCCATAGCCCTCAATGAGGTAGTGGCCAGTTAGCTCCTCCCAAGCAGTAGCCACTTCCCGGGGCGTGGCTGCAGCGCCACAAATAGCGATAGTGCAGGAGCTGAAATCAGGCATTACCTGGCCGGGGCGCGGGTTGGCTGCGGCTTTAGCTAGGCGGTCAAAAATAACCGGTACGCCGGGGAAGAAAGTACAAGGCTGACGCTTCCAGGCCTCAATTACTAGCGACACGCTGAACTTTGGGAGCACCACCTGGGTGGCCGCCAAAGCAACTGCACACAGCATGGATAGGGTTAGTCCAAAAGCGTGGAAGTAGGGCAGTACCGAGTAGAACACTTCCTGCCCGTCCTTAACGTGCGGGCCAGCCCAAGCCAACCCCATGGCAGTGTTAGAACCCAGGTTCATGTGGGTTAGCTTTACCGCCTTAGGGGTGCCGGTGGTGCCACCGGTGTGTAGCAGCGTTGCTACATCATTAACGTCAGGTAGGGCAGTATCAGCCGGTAGGGCCGGGCTGGAGGCAACCAGGCGGTCCCAGGAGCCAATCCAGCTAGGTACCGGAGCGCGCATCTCTTCACGCTTAGCGCGTGCAGCCTTAACCGGTAGGCGCAGAGCCGCCTGTAGGTGACGTGGTAACGCCGAGGTCATGTTGACGGCGTAAACGTTGTAATCGCGCAGGTTGATGTCTTTATCTAGCTGAGCTAGAGATTTTTCCCAACCAATAATTAGCTTGCCGCCGTGTAGCTTAAGCTGCTCTTCGATCTGGCTGGAGGGGGCTAGCGGGTTGTGTTCAGCTAGCACCGCACCAATACGCCAGGTGGCGTAAGCCAACACCAAGTGCTGGGGGCAGTTAGGCAAAATAGAGGCTACCACGTCACCCTTGCGTACACCCAGACGTCGTAGCGCCTCAGCGGCGCGCTGCACCTGGGCATGTAGCTGGGCATAGGTGATGTTAGTGCCTAAAAAATCCACCGCGATCCGCTGCGGGAAACGCTTAGCGGTGTCGTCGAGCACAGTACTAAGGGGCTGGGTCGGTAGGGCCACCACTGCGGGAACGCCCGGGGCGTAGTGAGGGCGCTGGTAGGCTGCGGCGCTCAAGGTTCCTCCTAAAGAGTGTGCCAACTGGCTCGATAGGCAACGTAACTTACGGTTGCGTAAGTTACGGTAGCGTATTTTTTCCTTTTTCGCCGCAACTTAGAGAAAAAACGCATCAAGATCGCCTATCGAAAACCAATTTAGCAGCGCCCGGTATCCGCCTATTTCAGGGAAAAACCTAACTCGCCAGTGTGCAAAATATGCAGCTGCTTAGTGGGGCGAGTCATGGCCACATACAAGTCACCGGGAGAAACCTGGCCTATTTGGCCCGGCTGATCAAGCAACACCACATCAAACTCCAGGCCCTTACTGGTCAGCGGGCTCATAACCGCCACGCGGGCCCGCAGCAAATCCCCCTCAGGGCAAAACATTTGCTCAGCTAAATACTCATCTTCACCCAGCAGCGTCTCAAAGCGGGCAGGGTCATTAGAAATCACCACAATAGTGCCCTGATCCTTCCCCAGCTGCTCATCAAGCTGGCTACATTTAGCGGCCACAACCTCACGCCAACGCTGGGCGTAAAGCTGCGGTGTAACCGCCTCAACTACCAGGGCATCATCTAAGTCACGCACCGAAGTAACCGGGTAAGGCACCTGCAAACCATAGCTGGCCACAGCCGCCTCAGCTGCCTTCATAATGGTCTTGGGGGTGCGGTAACACACGGTTAGTACCTCCTGACGCATAGGGGTGCCACTAGCCCCCTTAGCAGCCTGAATATCAGCAGCTTCATCTGCACGCACCCCCAGGGGAGTAAGCACCTGACGCCACGAACGCGGCGGCGTCGTGCCAGAGAACTGGGCTAAATCCCCAACCACCGTAAACGAACGCAGCGGGCAGCGCCTGGCCAAAGCTCGCCAAGCCATCGCCCCCAGCTCCTGGGCCTCATCAACCACCACATGGCCATAAGTCCAGGTCCGATCCGCCCGGGCGCGCTCAGCCAGTGGCGCAATAGCCCCGCCGCCACTGTAGCGGTCAACCAAAGTCTGGGCGCTAACCATGCCTCCACCTAGGCCCTGGGAAGCAATAGCCTGCTGGGCATACTCCAACTCACGAGCCCGCTCCGCCTCAGCCTGGCGTGCTTGGCGGGCTGAAACATCATCCATGGGGCCTAGCAGCTCCAACAGCTCATCAAGCAAAGGAATATCGGCCTCACTTAGCGGCGAGCCAGCCGGGCGCAGCAGTAGCTTACGTTGCGCCTTAGTTAGCTGCTTAGCGTGCTTATCTAGCAGCTGCGGGCGCGAAAACAGCTTATCGAGCAAAGCCTGCGCATCGGTAGGCATCCAGCACAGGTTAATTTCCCGGCGCGCATCACGGCTGGTACGAATATCCTCACGGATCCAAGCCCGCGTGTCGGGGTCAGAAGGATCAAGCATCTCCTTCTTAGCCGCATACTGGTCAGTTAACCGCTCTAGTAGCCACAACACGAAAGTTTCCCGCGCCTGGTTATGGGGCTTACCCGAGCGGCGCGCCCGCGAACGAGCCTGACGCACATCTTCGGGAGTAAGCTGCAAAACCACCTCATTAACCACAATTGGGCGAGGCTCCTGCGGCACCCGCTGCAAAGCACGCGCCAAAGAATACAAAATGTCTTTAAACACCAGTGAACCTTTAAGCTGCGCCAGCTTGCTAGGCTCACTAACCGTGGCATGGTAGCCCGGGACCAAATCCCCGATCGTCGTCGAAACCACGCCCGTTTCACCCAAAGAAGGCAAAACCTGCTCCACATAACGCAAAAACGTCCGTGACGGTCCCACCAACAACACCCCAGAGCGCTCCAAACGCTCCCGCTCGGTGTAGAACAAATAAGCCACCCGGTGCAAAGCCACCGCCGTCTTACCCGTACCTGGGCCGCCCTGAACCACCAAAATTCCCGGCCCATCAGCAGTAACAATCCGGTCCTGCTCAGCCTGGATAGTGGCCACAATATCGCCCATGCGCCCCGCGCGGGCCTCATTAAGCGCCGCCATCAAAGCACCCTCACCCTGAAGCGTCACGTCACTAGCCGCCGCAGCATCCACCACCAGCAGCTCATCTTCAACCCCGCTAACCGTGCGTCCCCGGGTGGTTATATGACGACGTCGTCGCAGCCCCAAAGGCTCACGCGCGGTAGCCTGATAAAAAGCCCGCGCCGCCGGGGCGCGCCAATCCAACAGCACCTCACGGCGCTGATCATCATGCAAACCCACGCGCCCCACATAGTGACGCGAACCGTCACTATTATCCATACGCCCAAAAACCAGCCGGTGCTCAACCCCCTCAAGGGTGGCAATCCGATTGGCATAGTGGGCCGCAAACGCGTCACGCTCACCGCGCGCCTGATGCGTGCCCGAAGCACCCCTAGCCTCAGTAGCACTTAAAGTCTTGCGAGCCTGCGCAATTTGGCTATCAAGCTCCCTATAAGCACGGTCAACTACAACCTGCTCATCGGCAATAGCCTGGGCCAACGCACTAGAGACAGACACATCAGACACTACAAACCTCACGCTTAACGCCAGTAAAAATCGACTATCCATTATTCTTGTTCCAAAGCCACAACGCGAGCAAATCTTGCAACTTGTTCACAGTGAGCACTACGACACCAAACAAATGGAACAAAAGACCAGCTAAACCAGTTAGCCAACAGAGAAACAAAACCACTAAAAACTAAAGCGGCCACCAAAAACCAGCTGCCACACATAAGGGGGAACCATGCAGACGCTATACACCATGAATCTAGAGCGCCACGCCCAGATCCACCCCCGCGTACTACTGCACCAATTCGACGGCGCCATCGACGCCGGTAACGCCGCCAACCTCGCCACCGAGCAGCTACTAACCACCCTGCCGGGCAAGGCAGTTGCCACCTTCAACATCGACGCCCTGATCGACTACCGCGCCCGGCGCCCCACCATCAGCTACGACCACGGCAAATTCCTAGAAACCACGCGCCCTAGCCTCACCCTGGAACTACTGCGCGACGACAACGGCGAAGAATTCCTCTTCCTACACGGCGACGAACCCGACTACCGCTGGGACGAGCTAAGCAACGCCATCATCCACCTAGTCCGCTCCCTAGGCGTAACCACCGCCATGGGAATGGCCGGCATCCCCATGCCCGTGCCACACACCCGCCCCACCCAGGTATACGAACACGGCCAACACGTACCAGACGACCCAAACCATCCCAAAACCTTCGGCTACATGGAATTTCCTGCCGCCTACGGTAACTACCTAGAACTACGCCTAGGCCAAGCCGGATTCGACTCACGCGGCGTCAGCGCCTCCGTACCCCACTACCTACTACGAGACGACTTCCCCCAAAGCGCCTCAGCTCTGCTGCGCGCAATCGCCAAATCCATCAACCTGGCCTTGCCGGTAGGGGACCTGGAAGCCAACTCCATCACCAACCTAAACGCCATCGAAACTGAAGTCGCTAACCGCCCAGAAGTCGCCGCCCTCGTGCAAGCCCTGGAGAAGCAATACGACAAGTCACTAGACAGCGTCTTATCCCCGCCACCAGACCTAAGCCTGCAAAACGCGGATCTCAATGACACCGACCTGGACACCCTCACCGCCCAGCTCGAAGCCTTCCTCGAATCCAACAACTCAGGCAACGGCCCCCGCCAAGGCCCCAACAACTCGGGAAACGCCACCAACCAAGAGCCCAACCACGACCAGCCAGAAGCCTAAAACCAGCCGGAAGGCCAAAACCAGCCAGAAGGCCAAAACCAGCCGGAAGGCCAAACACGGCTAACATCTAATACCGTGAAAAAACCAGCCCCCACCCAGCAGCCCACAAACCAAAAAGACGGGCTAAAAGCCTGGATCGTATTTTTAGGCGGAGGCCTGGCCTACTGCATGGCCATGTGCGCACGCACCTCCTTCGGCGTGGCCGTACCCTGGGCAGACCAACGCTTCGGCCTATCCTCAGCCCAACTAGCCGTATTCATCATGGGCCAGCTAGCCGTCTACGCCGCCGCCCAAATCCCCGTAGGCCTCCTACTAGACCGCTACGGCTCACGCAAAGTACTCACCTGCGGCCTAATCATCGTAGGCCTAGGCCAACTAGCCCTCGCCCAAGCCCACACATTCCCCACTGCGCTCGCGGCCAGGGCCCTGGTGGGGGCCGGCGACGCCACCGCTTTTATTGGTGTGGTGCGGTTTTTGCCGGCTTGGTTTAGTGCTTCACGGGTGCCGCTACTAACCCAGATAACTAACGTGGGGGGCCAGATTGGGCAGGTGATCAGTGCTTTCCCAGTGGTGTGGTGGCTGCATGATTACGGCTGGTCTACCAGCTTTAACCTGGTGGCTTTGGCGGTGTTTATGGCTGCCGTGTCTACGGCGGTGCTGGTGCGCGATGACCCTTCAGGCGCTAAGACGCCGGTAGCGCAAACTGAGTCGGTTAGGCGCTCTATGGGGGCGGTGCTGCGTAACCGCGCCACCTGGGTGGGTTGGATGATTCACGCTACGGCGGCGTTCCCTTTTAACGTGATTGCCCTGATGTGGGGGTCGGCTTGGATGCGTCAAGGGATGCATTTAAGCGACACGGTTAGTGCCACCATGCTTAGCTTAGAGGGCTTGTTTTTGGTGGCCGCCGGGATTCCGGCTGGAATTATTTCTGGACGTTGGCCTAGGCGCCGGCTACAAACCTGCCTGGCTGCCTATGCGATAAGTGTTTTGACCTGGGTGGTGGGGCTAGCTTTGTCGCCTTCAGCGGCGGCAGCGTTAATTGTGATTATTGGGGCTGCTATTGCTTCATGTGTGGGCGCTTTAGGTTTTGATATTGTGCGTGAATATACCCAGCGTTCACGTTGGGGCGTGGCTATTGGTACGGTTAATACCGGTGGTTTTGTTTCCTCAATTATTGCTGTTGAGCTGGTGGGATTAATTCTTGACCTGCGTGGGGGAGCGCGCACCGGCAGTGATTTTATCGTTGCTTTTGGCGCTATGGGCGTTATCATTGCAGTACTGGTAGTAAGTTTGCTGATTGTTTCACGCCGCTTGCATCCCCAGGTAGTTATTCCTCAAGAAAGCTAAACCGCTCATGAGTAAGCTACTTAAAAAACCGGTACTTAGCGTTGTAGCTAGTGCTTTGGGTTTAGTGTTGCTGTGTGCCTGCGCTGGCACAAAAACTGTAACGCCCTCTGGTGCGGTTAGCGCTAGCATTACGGCGTCTACCAGCGCAGCGGCTGCCGCAAGCTTCACCACCAGTGCCGCTACGCTGGCGTCTGCCGATCCGCGCCGCGACTACACTAAGGCCGAAGAGGCTACAGTTTTTAACTGGTGCGTAAAACATGCCAGTGAGGCAAAAACATTTACCCTCAGCCAAGTGCCCAAGTTAAACAACCAACCCTTTTGGGTTTGCGTCATTCTCAATGACGGCGCTGGGGCAGTAGATGTGCAAGTGCCCAGCACCAGGGAAGTAAACACTTACGCCACCGACGGGGTAATCCCATTAGGATGCAGCAAACAAACTGCTACTGATCAGGGGCGAAAAGTATTTCTCATCTCGAACGGTCAAATTTGGCAGGGCCGCGCCGAGCTAGTGTGCAGCCCGGATATGGCCGCTTATCCCACCCCGGTAAGCACCTGGTAGCTTAGTGGGTTCTAATTCAGTAGACTACGACGGCGCCGCTAACTACTGCTGCCCAGTACTGTTTGGTGGCGCCGCACGTTTTTGGCTGGCTAGTTGTAGCGCGAGAGGGCGCCGTCGCTGTGGCGGTAAAGCTGGGCTGGTAGCGGCAATTTACGTAGCGCACGGGAAAGACGGTCAAAATCTTCAACGCTAAAACCAGTTTTACGCGCCACCAACACCAAATTGCCACGACGCTTGCCACGCGCCACGGCGGCGTCGCTAATAACCAAAAAATCACTTATCTGGGCTAAAGCCGCAAACTGCGCCTGCACTTGGCTAGTTGGGGCGGAGGCAGCATTAATTAAAAACAGCCCCTCACTCTTAAGCGCATTCATGCACGAGTGCATAAACTCCGGTGTGCAGACACTGTCAGGTACCGTGCCGCCGCTAAAAATATCGCGCACAACCACATCCCAAAACTCAGCTTTTAAACTTGGGGCAGCCACTACGGCGTCGTCAATGCGAATACGCAGACGCGGCGAACGTGGCAAATCAAACCACTGGCGCACATAGGCGGCTAATTTAGCATCAATTTCTACCGCCAACTGCGCAGAACCCGGGTGGGTTGCGTCCCAAGCGCGCGCTAAAGCACAAGCCGCTCCGCCTAAATGCGCTGCATTTAAAGGTAGATCCTCACCTAGCAATACTTTTACAGCCGCATCCATATGCTGGTGATATTCAAAATCCAAATAGGCTGGATCAGCCAAATCAATAAATGATGACTCAGTTTCATCTAAATACAGCAAAATACCCTGATCGCGAGCTTCTAAGCGGGCGCTGGCAAAAGAAGTAGCTACCGGCTCGGTAGGCAAACTAGACAGTGACAAGCTATCGCTAGTTTTGGCGGCAGGCTTAGATCGGCGTCGTTTACTCACCCACACAAGTTACCCTGTAGGCGTGTCCAAAGCACCGCGTAGTGACCAAGCCCGCCGCTTTTGGGGTGACGATGATAGCGCCACCCCGATTTTGCACGTGGACATGGACGCATTCTTTGCCGCCGTGGAGCTACGCGAAAATCCCTCCCTGCGCGGCAAGCCGGTAATTGTGGGCGGATCTAACGGCAGGGGAGTGGTGTGCGCGGCCACCTACGAGGCTCGCAGCTACGGCGTACATTCCGCCATGCCGGTAGGCCAAGCGCTGCGTCGCTGCCCCCAGGCTATTGTGCTGCCGGTACGTCACCAGCTCTATAGTCAGGTATCCAAGCAGGTAATGGGTATTTTGGGGGCGATTACCCCGCAGCTAGAGCAGTTAAGCATTGATGAGGCCTTTTTAGATGTTTCTGGCTCTAGACGCCGTCTAGGTAGTCCCTGCCAAATTGCTGCTAACTTGCGCCAGCAAATTTCCCAGCAGCTGGGGGTCACCGCCTCAGTAGGTATTGGTGCCAACAAACTAATAGCCAAACTGGCTTCCGCTCACGCCAAACCCGACGGGATGCTGCTGGTGCCCGCCAGTGCCACCCAAGAATTTTTGGACCTGCTGCCGGTAGGAGCCATGTGGGGAGTGGGGGACAAAAGCGAGCGCAAACTGCATGAGTGGGGTATCGACTCGGTAGTGGATCTGCGCCGCACCCCGCGCGCCCAGCTTGAGCGCATCCTGGGTAAAGCTGCCGCCTGGCACCTATATAACCTCAGTCGCGGCATTGATAACCGCCCGGTTAGCCCGGTGCGTGAAGAAAAATCCATTAGCACCGAAACCACTTTTGATACCTATATTCACGATCGCGCCCAAGCTAGGCAGGTACTGCTGGATCAGTGTCACCAGTGCGCTATCCGCCTGCGCAAACACGGCTGGCAGGCGCGGGTAGTGGGAATAAAGGTGCGCGACGGCAATTTCAAGACCCTCACCCGCTCACGTACCCTGGCCGAGCCTACAGATACAGCTCGTTATTTATGGGAGCAGGTTTCTGAGCTGTTTGCGGCGCTGCCCATGCCGGCTCAGGGGATTCGGCTGCTGGGGGTGCGCACTGAGTCTTTGGTGCGTGCCGACGGCGCCGTGCAGCTCAGCTTTGACAGTGACGAACGCAGCGCTAAAGCTGAAAAAGCTGCTGACGCGATTCGAGAGCGCTGGGGCGCGAACCTAATTGGCCCAGCTGCGCTGCTGGGGACACCCAAACGCGACTAGTGCATAAAACGCAACTAGCACATAAGCTGCACGCGTATAACTGGCGCGGGCGCAGTTAAGCCTCTAAGCGCGAGTAAGCTGTGGGTTTAGGGCTCAGTTTTAGCCGTCCCTGCACATTAAGGTGACAGCGAGACTTAAGCCGGCCTAGAGTTTGGGTAAATAGAGAGGGTGATTAAACATGGCACTATCAGAACGGGAAAAAGAAGTCCTGCGTGATCTTGAAGCGCAGCTGGGTAGCACAGATCCGGACCTGGCTGCCTCTATGTCTGACGCCATGGATGAGCGCTCCGAACTTGGCTGGAGGCCTTCACCGCGTCACATTGGCATGGGTGTTTTTGCGGTTATCGTTGCTTTTGCAGGCATGATCGCCTGCGTGGCTTTCTTCCACTCGGTGTGGTCGGTACTAGGGGCCTTGATTTGCTTTGGCCTGGCCGTATGGGGCGTGGTGATTGCACTAACCAACGCCAACACCCTTGCTGTCGGGCCTGGCGCTAAGCCTGCCAGGCCTAACAAGAAATCTAGCTTCATGGCTCGCCAAGAGGAGCGCTGGGACAAGCGCAATTCCTAAGGACTTAATAGCCCATCTGGGCGCCCAGGTCTAGCACCAAATTTTCCCTCCACAACGCACCCCGACCAGCCCGGGGTGCGTTTTTGTTGCATGCCCACTAACAGTCGCTGGTTGGTTTGTATGGTTTTTACAACTTCGTCTTAAGTTACAACCGTGTAATTTACCAAAATGTAGTAATTGGTGGGGGGAAGTGGGGTATTGTGGAGGGGTCAAATAGTGCGGCGGAGGGAGCGTCCATGTTCATGGGCTCTTACTCCCCGAGGCTAGATGACAAAGGACGCTTAATCCTGCCAGCTAAGTTCCGTGAGGAGCTGAGCGATGGGCTAGTTCTTACGCGCGGCCAAGAGCATTGTCTCTACGCCTTTCCTATGCGTGAGTTCGAGCGCATGTACGCCCAGCTACAAGCGGCACCTATCTCTCAGAAACGAGCTCGCGACTACATGCGTGTCATGCTCTCCGGAGCTGACCAGCAAACTCCTGACAAACAGGGGCGTATAACAATCGCGCCGCCTCTGCGGGCTTATGCCTCATTGAGTCGGGAGCTAGCGGTCAACGGTGTTGGTTCGCGACTGGAAATCTGGGATGCGGCAGCTTGGGATGCTTACCTAGCGGAACAAGAAAGCGTCTTCGCCTCCACTGCGGAAGAGATCATCCCAGGTTTCTTCTAACCCTGTTGCTTGAGGCCTGAGCCTGAACGCTCCGAGTTCACTTCCCCGATCTCGGATAGACGGGCGCAGACCTGAGGCCGCAGAATTCCCCGTTCCCTTCGTACTGTGCCCGACTTATACCCTCAGATAGGACAGCTATGGAACACATCGGTGTTTTACATACACCAGTCCTACTTGAGCGCTGTCTAGACCTGTTAGCAGGGGCATTCACCGGCCAAAACCCGGTGATGATTGACTGCACTTTGGGTATGGGAGGGCACAGCGAAGGGGCCTTGGAGCGGTTTGAAAACTTAACCGTAATAGGTATCGATCGTGATCCGCAGGCCATTGCTTTGGCTAGCGAGCGCTTAAAGCGCTTCGGAAGTCGTTTTCAGGCAGTGCACACCACTTATGACCACATTGATGAGGTAGCTCGTCTTTATGGTCACGGTGGTTACGTCGACGGCGTGCTAATGGATCTGGGTGTGTCTTCCCTTCAGCTAGATGAAGTGGAGCGCGGCTTTTCCTATGCCCACGACGCAGCCTTGGACATGCGCATGGATCAAAGTAGCGGGGTTAGCGCCCAGCAGCTGCTTGACACTGCCAGCGTCCAGGAGCTGACCCGCTACTTGCGTGAATACGGCGAGGAACGGTTTGCCAGCAAAATCGCCAGCGCCATTGTGCGCCGTCGTGAAGCCGGTAAGCCCGTAACTTCTACCGGTGAACTGGTTCAACTGGTGCGTGACGCATTACCAGCAGCAGCAAAACGTACAGGAGGTAACCCTGCTAAGCGTACTTTCCAAGCTTTGCGTATAGCCGTTAATAACGAGCTTGAAGTCCTTTCCAGCGCAATCGTTAGCGCAGTTGATGTACTGCGCGTAGACGGGCGGATTGTGGTTGAGTCTTACCAATCACTAGAAGACCGCATTGTTAAGCAAACATTCACAAAGGCTGCCTCCCTTGCAGCTCCCGTGGATATGCCTGTAGTGCCCGACGACGCTCTACCCGTCGTCGAGTTACTAACCCGTGGCGCTGAACGCGCAGACGCTAAAGAACTGGAGCACAATTCCCGCTCCGCTTCAGTTCGCTTGCGTGCTGCTCGTAAATTGCGTCAAGTTCCCATCTCCCAACACATCTCCCTCAACACAAAGCAAAGGAAACACCGGTGAGTAGTTCAGCTGCCCTCAAAACTGAGCCTGTAAAGGCTAAGCGTGCTGCCTCCCGTGCCAGTGAAGCAGCGCCCTCGCAACAGCCCAAACTGTCCGTAGTAGCTGGGATCGCCCCAGCTCAGCGTCGTCACCTGGGAGTAATCATGATGGTTATTCTCGGTTTAGTTATCGCCATTGGTGGTCCGCTACTGGTTAGCACTCTGACTACCTTTGAAGCGATTGAAACCTCGCGGCTAACCCAGGAACTGGAAGTGGCCCGCGACCACACCACCACCTTGCGTCAGGAACTGGAAAAGGCCGAATCACCCGTAAGCATTGAGCAGCGGGCCCGCGCCTTGGGTATGGTTCCGGCAGGTTCATCCGGCGTAGTCCAGCTCGATAAGGGTCTTGTCAGCGGCGGCAGTACTTCAGATAGCGCTAAGTGACGCTAGCTGCCAGTTAAACTGTTTCCTATGCCGAGCCTTGGTAAAGAGTTTGATCGCCGTCAAGTACTAAAGTTCATTGGCGGCGGTTGCGCTACTTTAATCGCTGCGCGACTAGTCCAATTACAGGTGTTAGAAGCCAAAGCCCTTAGCGAAGAGGGCGCCAGCGCTTACACCAAAGTGATTGAAAAACTAGCCCAACGCGGACAGATTAAGGACCGTAAGGGACAGATACTGGCTGGCTCAACCATTACTTACGACGTTGGCGTAAACCAGATCAAACTGGGTAGCTACGTCCACACCTCACCATTTAAAAATGCTGATGGCTCCACCACATACAAAGTGGTGGGTTACGGCCCGGCCGAAGCTGCCAAGCAGCTGGCGCCGATTTTGCAAATGGATCGCCATGAATTAGGTGGACAGCTCATCGGTGACTCTACCTATAAGATCCTGGCCAAGGACATCACTCCTGATGAGTGGCGTTCAATCAAGGTGCTGGGGATCCCCGGTGTTGAACCTGACTCACATGTGCGCCGCACCTACCCCTCCGGGGCAGTAGGAGGCAACATTTTGGGGTACGTAATTGAGCAGGCTTTCTACACCTTCCAAGACGAATCTGGAAAAGTGGTTGAGGTCAACCAAGATGACCTTACCGAAGTTCAGGCAAGCGCCATCAACTCCGGCACCCTATCTGCCACACGCGAGCTGCGTAACGTAGGCCAAGCCGGGCTGGAACTTAGTCGCAATAAGATCCTTACGGGTACCCGTGGGCTTGAACGTGTAGAAATCTCTATCAACTCAGACGTACTGCCAAACGGGGTTATTGAAGACAAGCCAGCCCGGCGGGGCCAAAACATCACCACCACCATTGATCGTGACCTGCAAATGCTGGCCCAAAAGGCCCTAGATGAGCAGGTTAAAAAGATGGGGGCACGCTGGGGCTCAGTCATAGTTATGGACCCGGCTAATGGTGACGTACTGGTATTGGCTGACTCCAACTCTGTGGACCCCTCTCAGCCAGCTAAAACCCCTGAAGCTAACCGTCGTTCACGCACCGTAGAAGCTGTCTTTGACCCCGGTAGCGTAGGCAAGGTGGTTACCTTCGCCGCCGCGCTAGACCAAGGCAAAATCACTCCCGAGCACAGCTGGGTGGTGCCCGATGCTTGGACTAGCTCCAACGGGCAATCATTTAGTGACTCCCATGAGCACGAAACAAAGTCTTATACCGCCACACAGATTTTGGCTGAATCATCCAATATCGGCACAATTTTTGTTGGCGACACTATTAGTGATGAAGTTCGTTATAACTACATGCGTAAATTCGGTTGGGGGAGCCTGACCGGCATTGAAATGCCTTCCGAAAGCGCCGGTTTAATGAGCTCTTACACCAAATGGGATGGGCGTCAGCGCTACACCACTATGTTTGGTCAAGGTGTCTCTACCACCGCCTTGCAGGCAGTATCTACCCTGGCCACAGTAGCTAACAAGGGGGTACGTGTACCCCCGCGTTTAATCAAGGAATACACCGATTACACCGGTAAAGTCACCAAACCGCAGGCCCCTACACCCACGCGGGTAATTAGTGAGGCTAGCGCGGCCACACTAGAAAAAATGCTGGTTGCCGTCACCCAAAAGGACGGTACTGCGGAAAGCGCTGCCATTAACGGCTATCAAGTGGCCGGTAAAACCGGTACCTCAGAAATTATTGGGGGAGAAGCCAGTGGCGGCACGGTAGCTTCTTTTGTGGGTTTCCTACCTGCCGGGCTTTCTAAAGGTAAGCCTGCTGTGGCCGTTTCGGTGGTCATTTATGACCCGCAAGCAGCCATTTATGGTGGTGATGTGGCTGCGCCTGTATTTCACCAGGTGGCCACGGCTGCCATGCATAACCTGGGTCTGGCTCCAGATCCGCAGCTGGTAGAGAATAATCCCACTTCCAGCCCCAGCCAAACTCCCAGCTAATAAGCAGGTAAATAAGAGATTATGAATCTCAGTGTGGCAAACCGATTGCCGCAGTTAACGAAAATAGCGCTAAATTAGGAAGCTATGAGCATGAAAGCTTACGAAGAGACCGATGCGCTGCGCCCCACGCAGGTGGAGGGCGTACCCCTAGCTCACCTTGTAAAGGCCCTTGAGCTGCATGAACTTGCCCCTGTTGGAGACCTGAAAGTAACGGGTGTAAGTGTTGACTCAAGTGATATTGCCCCGGGTGATCTCTTTGTGGCTATTGCCGGCCTGCGTTCGCACGGGGCCCGCTATGCTGCCGACGCCGTCTCTCGCGGGGCTGTGGCTGTGCTTACCGACGCCGCCGGGGTGCAATACCTTGAGGGTCTAGAGGTTGCGGTAGTTACTAGCGAGCAGAATCTACGCGCGCTAGCTGCCCAGATTGCCGCCACTATTTACGACAATCCCAGCCAGAAACTATTTGTAGCTGGGGTTACCGGTACCAACGGCAAGACCACCACTACCTTCTTGCTGCGCGCCATGCTCGACACTCACTTTGGGACTTCAGCCCTAGCTGGCACGGTTTTGCTCGGTGTTGGTGACGAACTTTACCCTTCGCCGCGCACCACTGTGGAATCCCCGGTGCTTCAGCGCCTGCTGGCCACCGCTGTCGAGCGGGGAGCTAGCGCCGCCGTCGTGGAAACCTCTTCCCACGCCATCGCCCTTAACCGCGTGGACCAGGTTGCCTACGACGTCGTCGGCTTTACTAACCTGCAGCACGACCACCTGGACTTCCACCACACCATGGAGGAGTACCTAGAGACCAAGGCACGCATTTTCACCCCCGAGCGTGCCCGCCACGCAGTTGTCTGCGTAGATGACGAGTGGGGCGTCAAGCTAGCCGATATGTGCGCTCAGCGCGGCCTGCCCTTTGACACTGTCAGCGCTTACGCCGGTGAAGGCAAGGCCCACTGGTGGGTTAGCTCAGCTCACGCTTCGCTTAAGGATGTGGCTACCACCTTCGTGCTGCACGGTCCCAATGGCGAGGAAATCAAGGCTTACTGCCCGCTGCCGGGCCTAGTGAACGTACAAAACGCGGCCCTGGCCCTGGTTATGGCGCTACGCAGTGGGGTAAGCGTGGATGAAGCTGTTGAGGCTATGCGCCACGCCCACAACATTCCTGGACGTATGCAGCGTATCTCCAACCGCGACGGGGTGCGCGCCCTGACCATCGTGGACTATGCGCACACCCCCGAGGCTCTCCAGCTAGCCCTGGAGGCAGTACGTGAGATCACCCCCGGCAAGCTGATTATCGGCTTTGGTTCCGACGGTGACCGTGACAAGGGCAAGCGCCCGCTGCTGGGTGAGATTGCCGCCCGTGAAGCAGACCTGCTGGTAGTAACTGACGAAAACCCGCGCCATGAGGTAGCTAGCGAGATCCGCGCCGAAATTCTGGCCGGTGTGCGCAAGGTCCGCCCCGACTTTGCTGGCGTTGAAGAAATCACCACCTGCCGCGCTGACGCTGTACGCCGCTGCGTAGAGCTAGCCGGCCCTGACGACACCGTAATCGTCACCGGTAAGGGCCACGAGCCCTACCAGGAAGTTGGCGACGAGAAGATCCCTTACAACGACGCTCCGGTTATGGCCGCTGCGGTCGCTGACAAGTGGGGTGACAAATGAGTGGCATGTGTCGCGACGCCGCTTGGCTAGCTAGCGCCTGTGAAGGCCAGCTGGTGGGCCTTGAGGGCACTGAGCTAGTTAGCGCCCCGGTAGTTATTGACTCACGCAAGGTTAGTGACCACGGCTGTTTTGTGGCCATTGTGGGTGAAAACGCAGACGGGCACGACTATGCGTCCGCTGCTTACAACTCCACTACCGGCTTGGTGATTATCAGCTCCAAGGATCTGGACGTGCCCCACATTCGCGTCCAAGACACTGTTGATGCGCTAGGCAAAATTGCCTACAGCTACCTGCGTGAGATCCGCCAGTACCGTGAAGCTAACGGTTTGCCCTTTGATGTGGCCGGCGTAACTGGCTCCGTTGGTAAAACTACCACCAAGGATCTAACCCGCCAGATTTTTGCCTCCCAGGGCCCCACGGTAGCCCCGCAAGCCTCCTTCAATAACGAGATCGGCTTGCCGCTAACCATTTTGGAAGCCGATAACGACACCCGCTACCTGCTGCTAGAAATGGGTGCCTCGGGGCCTGGGCACATCGCCTACCTGACCGATATTGCCCCCCTGGACGTGGCCGCAGTGCTTATGGTGGGTCACGCCCACATGGGTGGTTTTGGTTCAGTTGAGGCTGTGGCTCGCGCTAAGAGCGAGATTATCCAGGGCTTGCGTAGCAGCGGGGTGGCGATTTTGAACGCTGACGACCCGCGCACCATGGCCATGGCTGAGCTAGCTCCCGGCCCGGTATTTAGCTTCTCACCTTCAGGCGAGCCCGCTAACGTACGTGCCGACGACGTCGTCATTGGCCCCGACGGACGCGCCAGCTTCACCGCCCGCACCGCTGGCGCCAGTGCCCCAGTCCAGCTACAGATAGTGGGCGCGCACCATGTGGCCAACGCCCTGGCGGCGCTAACCATTGCCCTAGTGGTGGGCATTGATCTGCAAGCCGCCGCCCAGGTACTCAGCCAAGCACAGGCCCTTAGCCCGCACCGTATGGATGTGCATAGCCTAAGCGGACAGCTGCTGCTGATTGACGACTCTTACAACGCCAATATTGACTCCGTAACTGCCGCCCTAGTGGCACTTAAACAGCTAGCTGGGAAGCGCCGCAAGGTGTTTGTAGCCGGGCAGATGCTGGAGCTAGGCGACACCTCTGAGCAAGTGCATACGCGCACTGCCGAGCTAGCCCAACAGGCCGGCGTGAGCGACATTGTGGCCATTGGCGAAGCTGCCCGGCCTCTTGCCCGCCGCGCCCGCGAGTTAGGCATTGCCACCACTTACGTTGACGATGCTGATCAGGCCTTGGCCATGATCGATCAGATCGTGACAGACTTCGATGCAGTGTTGGTTAAAGGGTCCCACTCCTCAGGGGCCTGGCGAATTGCCGACTATCTCAAGGAGGTTCGCGCCTAAATGGTTGCATACCTGGTAGCAGCGGTTGTATCCCTACTGGTGTCCATAACCGGCACCCCGCTACTGATCCGTGTTCTGCACAAGAAGCAGTATGGGCAATTCATCCGCCAAGATGGCCCCACTAGCCACTTCACTAAGCGCGGCACCCCCACCATGGGTGGCCTGGTGATGATTATCGCCACGGTGCTGGGCTACTTGGCCGCTAACCTGTTTGATATGCGCACTCCGCGCGCCTCAGGTTTGCTGCTGCTGTTTTTGATTGTGGGCCTGGGCGCAATTGGTTTCTTTGACGACTACGTCAAGATTTCCCATGAGCGCTCACTGGGTCTAAAGCCGATGCAGAAGATCATTGGCCAGGCTTTTGTGGGTATCACCTTCTCTGTGTGCTGCCTGTTCTTCGCTAACAAGGCGGGTATCACCCCCGGTTCTACCGCTATCTCCACAGTTCGCGACACCGGTTTTGACCTGGCTGCCTGGGGCACTGCCCTGGGGCTGGTGCTGTTTGTGCTTTGGTGTAACTTCCTGATCACCGCCTGGTCTAACGCGGTTAACCTAACTGACGGTATGGATGGTTTGGCCGCAGGCTGCTCAACAATTGTGTTTGCCGGCTACACCATGATCGGAATTTGGCAGTCCAACCAGTCTTGCCAGGGTGGCTACGCCCAGGCCCTGGGTTGCTACGAGGTGCGCGACCCGCGTGACCTGACCATGATTGCTATCTCGCTGATGAGCGCCTGCCTGGGCTTCCTATGGTGGAACGCTGCTCCGGCCAAGATCTTCATGGGTGACACCGGCTCCCTGGCTCTAGGTGGCGCGGTGGCTGGCCTATCAGTGCTTACCCGCACCGAATTCCTGGCGGTAATCTTGGGCTTCCTGTTCCTGGTTGAGGTTATGAGTGACGTCATCCAGGTCGGTTACTTCAAGGCCACCCGTAAGCGTGTATTTAGGATGGCCCCCATCCACCACCACTTCGAGGTAGGCGGAATGCCTGAAGTTACCGTAGTGATACGTTTCTGGATTGTGGCCTCTATGGGTGTGGCCCTAGGTTTGGGCCTGTTCTATGCAGAATGGTTGGCCGCCAACCATGTCTGATTCTTTTTCTGAGCCTCTAGCCTCACGTACCGTAAGCGTAGTTGGTTTAGGGGTTTCTGGGCGTGCCGTGGCTAAGGTCGCGGCACGTCGCGGCGCTAAAGTTATTGCTTTTGATGCTAAAGCTGGCGCTGGCGAGGCGCTTAGTAAAGAGCTTGATAACGTCAGCGTATTTACTGATGCTGACCCCGAGGCCTTGGCCGACAAGATCCGCACTCATGCCCGCGACCTGCTAGTTATCTCTCCGGGAATTGCCCCCACCTCTGCGCTGTACCAGGCCGCTAGTGTGGCCCCGGTAGAAATGATTAGCGAGGTGGAGCTAGCTTGGCGTCTGCACGCCGTCGGCCC